>Ga0207706_10000396_pt1 | contig 46933 bp, 46 predicted proteins | sample KBSC53metaG_FD_184318 | JGI IMG/M metagenome (GOLD analysis project Ga0207706, IMG submission 184318) | Corn rhizosphere microbial communities from Kellogg Biological Station, Michigan, USA - KBS C5-3 metaG (SPAdes) (version 2) | ecosystem: Host-associated > Plants > Roots > Rhizosphere > Soil ... | reverse complement strand
ACCCGGACCTGCGTGAGCAGATCGGCAAGATCGGGACCGACGCGGCGCGCGCCGTCGACTACCGCTCGGCTGGCACGATCGAGGGCCTGCTTCAGGACGGCGAGTACTTCTTCCTGGAGATGAACACGCGCGTGCAGGTCGAGCACTGCGTGACCGAGATGGTCACCGGCATCGACATCGTCCGCGAGCAGATCAAGATCGCCGCCGGCGAGCCGCTCGGCTACGCACAGGAGGACGTGGTCGTACGCGGGCACGCGATCGAGTGCCGCATCAATGCCGAGGACGCCTCCAAGAACTTCGCGCCTGCGCCCGGCCGAATCGGCTCCTACCGCGAGCCCTCGGGACCGTTCGTGCGCGTCGACTCGGGCGCCGAGGAGGGCTACGAGGTGCTGCCGCTCTACGACCCGATGATCGCGAAGCTGATCGTCTGGGACGTGGACCGCGCGGCGTCGACCAGGCGGATGATCCGGGCGCTCGGCGAGTACGAGATCGACGACCTCAAGACGCTCATCCCCTTCCATCAGGCGCTGCTCGCCACCGAGCAATGGGCGAACGGCGAGACCTGCCGCGACCTGATCGAGGACCGCGAGTGGCTGAAGGCGCTCGCCTTCCCGGCCGCAGAGAAGGGCGCCGACGAGGGCGAGCCGGAGAAGGTGTCGCGCGACTACGCGGTCGAGGTGTCCGGCCGCCGCTTCGACGTGACCGTGATCGGAGAGGCGGTCACGCCGAACGGTGCGGGCCCCGCCGCGGGCGTCAAGAAGGCGCCGCGTCGTGAGCGCAAGAGCGGCGGTGGCGGCGGAGCGCCCGGCGAGCTGGTCTCGCCGCTCCAGGGCACCGTGCTGAAGGTGGCAGTGGAGAAGGGCGCAGAGGTCGACGAGGGCGCGCTCATCTGCGTGATCGAGGCGATGAAGATGGAGAACGAGATCACGGCTCCGAGCGCGGGCACCGTCGAGGAGCTGGGCGTGTCCGAGGGTGGTTCGGTCGCCACCGGCGACACGATTGCCATCATCAAGTGATGGCATTCGTACCGCCGGCCCGCCATCTCCTCAGAGCCAAGGACCTCGCGGACGCGCGCTTCTTCGAACAGCTCGACGTCGACGACATGGCGCGCGCGGCGGGGCTCTCGCGGGCGCACTTCAGTCGCGAGTTTCGGGCCGCATTCGGCGAATCGCCGCACAACTACCTGCTGACCCGCCGGATGGAGCGCGCGGCCGCGCTCCTGCGGAACACGGATCGCTCGGTGGCGGATGTCTGCCTGTCGGTGGGACTCCAGAGCGTCGGCTCCTTCACGACGAGCTTCAAGCGCACGTACGGAGCCACTCCGACGGCCTACCGCGCCGCCTATCCGCCGGCATCCCACGGCGCGCGAGTGCCGGCCTGCGTGGTGCGCTTCTTCGGGCGCCCGCAACACAGCACATTTGAAGAAGACACATCCCTCACCGGCGCGTAGCGTCTCTGTCATGTACAGAATCGCAAACGCACAGCTATGGGTTCATGACCAGGACGAGGCGCTCGCCTTCTACACCGAGAAGCTCGGCATGGAGGTTCGCTCGGACGTGACACTGCCGGAGCTCGGCGACTTCCGCTGGCTCACGGTGGGCCCGCCGGGCCAGGAGGACTTCTCCATCGTGCTGATGGCCATCCCGGGACAGCCGGTGATGGACGAGCAGACGGCCGGCGAGGTGAAGAACCTCATGTCGAAGGGCTTCGCAGGGACCGTGTTCCTCACGACCGACGACGTCCGTGGGGACTACGAGGAGCTGAAGGGCCGCGGCGTCGAGTTCACCGAGGCACCCGAGGAGCGCCCGTACGGCATCGACTCGGGCTTCCGCGACCCGTCCGGGAACGCCCTGCGGCTGACCGAGGTCAACGAGGCCGTGGTCAACCAGTCGTGACGCGCTAATCGCCGCCCGTGGGGACAGGCTTAAGCCTGTCCCCACAAGCCGGCTAGTCGCCCGGCACGATCACGAGCTTCGCGTCCGGGCCCTCCTGCTGGCGCTCCCAGGCGCGGTCGACCTCGGACAGCGGCACCCGCTCCAGGTCCACCTCGAGCTCCCCTCGCGCCGCCAGCTCCGTGAGCTTCTTGTAGGCGCCGCGCCGCACGGCGATAGGGACGCGGAAGAGCACGAAGCCGAGCAGCTCGAGCAGCGCCGAGCGCACGACCATCGCGGGAAGCTCCACCGCCGGCGCCGCCATGTGCCCCACCTGGATGTGACGGGCGTCGAGCGTCGCCGCCTTCATCGCGGCGACCGCGGGCTCGCCCCAGAGCGGGTCGACGATCACCTGCGCTCCACCCTTCGTGGCCTCCTTCAGCGCCGCCGCGAGATCCTCCTCGTCGAGATCGACGACCGCATCCGCGCCCCGCTCCCGCAGCCGCTCGAGCCGCTCGCCGCCGCGGGCCGCCGCCACGACGCGGCCCGCGCCGAGCAGCCTGGCGGCCTGCACCGCCACGTTGCCGACCGCGCCGGTCGCGCCCAGCACCAGCACGGTCTCGCCGGGCTCGAGGCCGGCCCGCCACTCGAGCGCGAGCCACGCGGCCAAACCGGAGTTTCCGAGCGCCGCGGCGACCTCGTCCTCCACGCCCTCCGGCACGTCGAGCAGCTCATCCGGGCTCACCAGCGTGCGCTCGGCCATCGTGCCGTACGGCTCGGCGGGCGCGTCGAAGAAGACGCGGCGGCCGTCGGCGAGGCGCCCCACACCGTCGCTGCCCACCACGGACGGAATCGGCGGCGGCCCGGTGTAGAAGCGACCCGATGACTTGAGGAGGTCGAGGTGGTTCACCCCCGCCGCCGCGACCTCCGCCACCACGTTCCCGTCGCCCTCGACCGGCTCCTCGAACTCGTCCAGCTCCGGCGGCTCCCCGTGCTCGTGAAGGACCGCGGCCTTCACCGCTAGCCCTTGGTTACGACCAGCTCGTGGGTCCCGGACGCCGGCGCCGTGGCGAGCACCTCGAGACCGCGGTTGGTGAGATCGGTGCGGTAGTCCACCGGGCTCCCGTCGAGGAGCACCGAGTCGACGGTCGAGCCGCGCGGAAGCGTGTGGCCGATGTCGAACCGGTCGACGGGCGCGTCGCCCACGTCGACCGTCGTGCGGTACGTGTCGCCGGCGCGCGACGCCTGGACCAGAGCGAGCGCACCGTCGCCCAGCTGGATCCGCCTGCCCGCGATCGGGGCGTCGGATGGGAGCTGCGGCACCACGGTGAGCCTCCCCCGGCCCAGGTCGGGGCGCACGCCGAGCTGCTGGTGCACCACCGGCCAGACCGTCCCGTAGTGGCCCCAGGCCTGCATGAACATGGCCCGGCAGGTCCAGCAGCGGTCGATGTTCGCGTCGCGCTCGCCGACGCCGTCGAAGTCCGGCGACGGCAGGATCTCGGGCAGCGCGCCGGGCTGCTCGTCGGGCGTTCCGCCCGTCCACGGCTCGCCGAACATCGGCTCGGTCTCAGCGCCGGTGTAGCGCTGCTGCTCGCCCGGCCCCAGCCGCCCGTAGTTGCCCTCGCCCACCGCCTGGATCGCAGTGTTCAGGCCGAAGATGGTCCGCTCACCGTTGCCCTCGGGGCCGCCCTCGCAGCCGGTGTGGAAGAGGCCGGGGTTGTAGGGCGGCGTGCCGCTGAAGCAATCCGTCTCGTGCCGGGCCAGCGAGCGCGTGCCGTGGTCGAAGCTCGCGAGGCCAGGAACCGAATCCTGATTGACCGTCAGCTCCGCCTCCATCGGCGTGACGGTGATCCAGTGCCGTTGCTGGATCTTCTCGCCTGACTCCCCTAGGGAGTCTGCGTGGAGACTCTCGCCGTCCATCCACCACTCGTCCTCGAAACGCTGTTGGAGGCCGCGGGCGCGGTTGCCGGCCCATGTGAGGGTGCCGTTGTCGCCCTTCGAGCGAGCCATGTCGGCGAGGTCGTACAGGCCGCGGATGTAGTACACGGCGTTGTCGAGCTTCTCGGGGCCCATGCCCTGGCGCTCGACGTTGCCGAGGCCCTCCGGCCAGCCGTCCCCGTCCTTGTCGAGCTTGCGGTTCACGTAGCGCATGTTGCGCTTCGCGAAGTCGTACATCTCGTCCCGGAAGCCGTTGTCGCCCGTCCAGCGCCAGATCAGCGCGACCGTGCTCGGGAACTTCGCGGTCTCGTCCGTGTTGCCGGGGTCCGCGTTCTGGCCGAACCACATCGAGCCGTCGGAGACGAACTCGTGCCCGACCTTGCCGGAGCGGTCGTTGACGATGTCGGACGCGTCGCGCAGCGCGCGCATGTGGTCCTCGATCGCGCCGAACTGGCCGAGCGCCACCATCGGGAAGGCGGTGTACTCGCCGTCGGTGGCAAACAACCACGGATAGTCGGGGAACCCCGCGCCGACCCAGCGCGCGCTCGGGAGCGTCCCGGCCGGCGCCGGATAGCTCTTGCCCTGGTTGACCCAGCGGATGTCCAGGTTCTCCGAACGCTGCGTCGAGTCGGCCAGGTTCTGCTTCGCCCAGTCGATGCCCATGGCGAGCCGCGGGTCGCCCGGCAACGACACCTCGGTCTGTGCGCCCAGGCTCTCACGCGCCTCGACCTTGTTGTCGAGCTCTGCCTGCGGGTCGTCAAGGGCCGCCGTGAGCTCGTCCTGAGCGGCGCTTAGGCCCTCGTCCGAGCCGGCGACTGCGACCCAGAGGGTCTGCGTCTCGCCGGCAGCGAGCGTCAGCTCGTAGCGGAGCTGGCCACCCTTGCCGCCGCCGAACGGGCCGTCGTCGCACTTGCTCGGCGGCTCCTCGGCGCTACAGACGTTGTCGCCCTGGTCGCCGCGGTGGGGGGCGTCGCCGGCAACGCCGCCGGTCGGCTCGCGGTTCGACGCCACGAGAGCCGCCCAGTCGTGGGTCTCGGCGTTCGCGTGCGGAAGCTTGCCCTGCTCGCGGAAGACGAGCGCATCGCCGTCGAACGCCGCGCTGTCCGCCAGGTTGTCGCTCGCGTTCGGGGAGATGCCGCCGAAGCCCCACGGATACGCGCCCAGGAGCTCGGAGTGCGCGTCGACCTTGACGGCCACCGTCCGCTCACTGGCGCCCGGGTTGCGGATGTGCAGGCCGAACAGGACCGCGCGGCCGCCGTCCGGAGCGAAGTCGGTGCGGTGGAGCTCGAGCCCGGCGGTCGTTGGAAGATCCATCTCGCTGTAGCCCCAGCCGCTTCGGAACTCGGTAGCGGGGCCGATCCACTCGTCGTTCACGCCGAACCACACGCCGTCGACCAGCTTCAGGGGCGGGGTCCACACCCCGCCCATCTCGCCGGTGATGTGCCAGCCGTTCGCGTAGAAGCGCCCGTCCTCGAATCCAACCGCGTACGCGCGCTCCGACGAGGCGATGTAGCGGCGGTCCTGGAGGCGGTTCGAGGTGCTGAGCTCAGGCGCGGCAGCTGCGACTGGAGCGACCACCAGAAGCACCGAGAGCAAGAGCAGGACCTTGCGCGCCACCGTCCTTGGCCTGCCCGGGCCCTGAAGGGCTTAAACGCGGGCGAGGTTCTCGGCGTGGATCCGCCGCTGCTCACGCGTGTCTCGGCCCTCGGGCAGCGCGGGCCTCTCCTCGCCACGCTCCAGCGCGTCGAGGTAGTCGACGTCCTCGTCGAGGATGCGGAGCGCTCCGTCGCGCGTCTGCGGCGCGCCGTGGCCCGGCACGATCGTCTCCGCCGCCTCCACCAGCGGCGCCAGCCGCGCGAGCGTCGAGCGGTAGTCGTCCAGGCCGGCCTCGACCATCGGGATCTCCACGTTCGACAGGTAGTCGCCCACGCACAGCACGCCGCACCAGCGCGCCATCACGGCCATGCCGTCGCGGGTGTGGCCCTCAGCGGGATGCAGCTCGAGCTCCTCGGGGCCGAGCTCGACGCTGCCCGGCACCGGCAGCACCTGGACCTGGCCGAGCGACAGCGGCGCGGGCCGCTCCACGTACAGCTCGGCGTCCTTGTCGCGCAGCTCGCGCTGCGCGGCGCCGGGCTCCTCGCGCAGCCGCAGCGCGCTGGGCTCGCCGACGCCGAGTGCCAGGCCCGGGAACGCGAGCCGCCCGAGCACGTGGTCGTAGTCCGCGTGCGTCGCGATCAGAGCGTCCGGCTCGAAGCCGGCGCCCGCGAGCACCCCCGGGAGCGCCTCCAGCTCGTCGGGGTAGTAGGGCGAGTCGACGAGCATCGCTTCCTCGCCCGCCCGTAGCGCGACGGCGTTGGTCTGCCACATCCTGCTTGTGATGACGAGGACGTCCGGGTGGGCCGAGACTGCTCTCAAGCGGCCTTGAGCAGCTTGCCGGCGTCGCGGAAGGTCTTCACCTCGGCGTCCGGCTTCTTGCGTCCGTCGAGGTCCTCCCCATGGCGGTTGACCCAGATCACGGGGATCTTCGACTTGAGGCACGGCTCCACGTCGGTCGGATAGCCCGACGCGATGTGCACCCAGTTCTTCTTCAGCCCCTCGATGCGGCGCGCGCACTCCTTGAAGTGGGCCGGGTCGGGCTTGTAGCTCCGCACCTGCTGTGCCGTCACGACGAGGTCGAAGTCGACGCGGAAGTGGCGGCGCGTGGCGCCGAGCAGCTTGTCGTCGATGTTCGACAGGATCCCGAGCTCGTACTTCTTCGAGAAGCGCTCGAGCTGGGCGTTCGTCTCGCGGAACGGCCCCCACGAGGGCACGCTGTTGGGCAGGAAGTTCGAGCGCGAGGGCTCGAGATCCCAGGTGAGCTCGCTGGCGACGCGCACCGCGGTGCGCCGGAGCACCTCCGCGTACAGCTCGTACGAGCCGCGCTGGATGTCGCGCTGGATGTCGACGAAGCGCGGGATCAGGACCTCGCGGTCGATCGTGAAGCCGTCGCGGTCGGCCTCCCTCTGGAATGCCTCGTACACCCCCGTTTCCCAGTCGATGAGGGTGCCGTAGCAATCGAACGTGACGAACTTGACGTCTTTCGGTAGAGCCATGAGAGAGTTTCGGTAGGGTCCTGCGTCCGGCGCCCCGCCCGCACCGGCTGATCGCGGCGGTTGATAGTACCTACCCTCGATGGACCTTCTCGAATACCAGGGCAAACAGCTCTTCGCGAAGCACGGTGTGCCCGTGCCGCAGGGCCGCCCCGCGACCACCGTGCCGCAGGCGGTCGAGGCCGCCGAGGCGCTCGGCTACCCGGTCGTGATCAAGGCGCAGGTCCAGATCGGCGGGCGCGGCAAGGCCGGCGGGATCAAGCTGGCGAAGGACCGCGCCGAGGCCGAGGAGAACGCCAAGGCGATCCTGGGGATGGACATCCGCGGCTTCACCGTGCGCGAGCTGTACGTGGAGAAGGCCTCGGAGATCGACGAGGAGTACTACGCGGCGATCGTCTTCGACCGCTCCGCCAAGAAGCCGATGGTGATGCTGAGCCGCGTGGGCGGGATGGACGTGGAGGAGGTCGCCGAGACCGACCCCGAGGCGATGCGGATGCTCCACGTGGACCCGCTGCTCGGCCTCCAGGACTTCCACGGGCGCCGGCTTGCCTTCGAGTCGGGCATCGCCGGGGACGTGGTCCGGCCGGTCGGCGCGATGCTGGCGAAGCTCTACGAGGTGTTCGTGAAGGAGGACGCCACGCTCGTCGAGGTGAACCCGCTCCTGATCACGAAGGGCCGCGAGGTCGTGGCGCTCGACGCGAAGGTCACCGTCGACGACAACGCGCTCTTCCGGCACCCGGACGTGGCCGAGATGCGCGACCTGTCCGCCGAGGATCCGCAGGAGCGGATGGCGAAGGAGCGCGGGCTCACCTACGTGAAGCTCGACGGGAACGTCGGCATCCTCGGGAACGGCGCCGGGCTCGTGATGTCCACGCTGGACGTGGTGGCCCAGGCGGGCGGCAGGCCGGCGAACTTCCTCGACGCCGGCGGCGGCTCGAAGGCCGAGGCGATCACGAGCGCGGTCGAGGTGATCCTGTCCGACGACAAGGTGAGCGCGGTCCTGTTCAACATCTTCGGCGGCATCACGCGCTGCGACGAGGTCGCGCGCGGGCTGATCGAGGCCTTCGAGCAGATCAAGCCGGATGTGCCGTTCGTGGTGCGGCTCGACGGGACGAACGACAAGGAGGGGCGCGCGCTGCTCGCCGAGGCGAACCTCCCGCACGTCCACACGGAGGCGACCATGCTCGGCGCGGCGGAGAAGGTCGTCGAGCTGGCGGGCTAGTGGCCATCCTGATTGACAGCGATACGCGCCTGGTTGTCTCCGGCATAACCGGGCGCGAAGGAACCTTCCACAGCCTTCGTAACCGCGACTATGGGACCAATGTCGTCGCGGGCGTGACACCCGGCAAGGGTGGTCAGGATGTGGATGGAATCCCCGTCTTCAACACGCTCCACGAGGCGGTTGAGAAGACAGGCGCCAACGCGGCGATGGTGTTCGTGCCGCCGCGCTTCGCGGCCGATTCCATCCTCGAAGCCGAGGATGCCGGGATCCCGCTGATCATCACGATCACCGAAGGAATCCCGGCCCATGACGAACTGCGCGTCTACAACCACCTGCTGCGCGGTGGTTCAAGATTGATCGGGCCGAACTGCCCGGGCATCCTGTCGCCGGGCAAGGCGAACGTCGGGATCATCCCGGCGCAGTTCTTCAAGGAGGGCAACGTCGGACTGGTGTCGCGCTCCGGCACGCTGACATACCAGATCGGCAACGAGCTGGCCCAGCGCGGCTTCGGCAACTCGTCGATCGTGGGAATCGGCGGCGACCCGGTGCCGGGCTCGAGCTTCATCGACATGCTCGAGCTGTTCGAGGCCGATCCGCAGACCGAGCTGATCGTCATGTGCGGCGAGATCGGCGGGAGCGCAGAGGAGGAGGCGGCCGACTACATCGAGGCGAGCGTCTCGAAGCCGGTGCTCGCGTACATCGCGGGCTTCACGGCGCCGCCCGGCAAGACGATGGGCCACGCGGGGGCGATCGTGTCGGGCTCGAAGGGCACGGCCGCAGCGAAGGCCGAGGCGCTGGAGGCCAAGGGGGTGCGTGTGGGGCGCAACCCGACGCAGGTGTCCGAGATCGCGGTCGAGATCCTCGGGACTCGCGTCTAGCGACAGCGGCTATCGTGAGGCGGCCGGTGGCTGAGCTCACCAACATCTCCCTCGCGCGCGGCGCCCCCTCGCTCGACATCATCGACGTCGACGGCCTGCGCGCCGCCGCGAAGGCCGCCTTCGAGCGCGACCCCGCGGGCACGTTCGCCTACGGCACCTCGGCCGGCTATCCGCGGCTCGTCGAGTGGATCGCGGGCAAGCACGACGTGCATCCAGACGGTGTCGTCGCCACCAACGGGTCCATGCAGGCCGACGCCTTCCTCTTCCAGCAGCTCGTGCAGCCGGGCGACGTCGTGGTGGTGGAGGCCCCGACGTACGACCGCACGCTGCTGTCCCTGCGGCAGCGGGGCGCCGAGATCCTCGCCATCCCGCTCGAGGCGGACGGCATCGACGTGGACGCCCTCGAGCTCGCGCTGAACGGCGGCGCGCGGCCGAAGCTCGCTCACATCATCCCCAACTTCCAGAACCCGGCCGGCTGCACGCTGTCACTCGAGAAGCGGCGCAAGCTGCTCGAGCTCGCGGCCGAGCACGGCTTCACGATCTTCGAGGACGACCCGTACGTGGAGCTTCGCTTCGAGGGCGAGTCGCTGCCGACGATGCTGTCCATGGACCAGGCGGGCCGGGTCGTGTACGCCTCCTCGTTCTCGAAGACCGTCTGCCCCGGGATCCGGGTGGGCTACCTGGTCGGCCCGTCCGACACGATCGCCGCCATCCGCACGCTGGCGACGAACACCTACATATCGCCGAACATGGTCGCCCAGGCGATCGTGGCCGAGTTCTGCAACTCCGGCGCGATCGAGCGCTCGATCGAGACCGTGAAGGAGGCGCTCCGCGAGCGCCGCGACGCGACGGCCGACGCGCTCGAGCGCCACATCCCGGACGCGCGCTTCGTGAAGCCGCAGGGCGGCTACTTCCTGTGGGTCGACCTGCCGGAGGGCAGCGACGTGGCCGCGCTCGCGTCCGCCGCCGCCGAGCGGGGCGTGGTCTTCATCAAGGGCACTGACTTCCTGCTCGAGGGCGGCGACAGCTCGCTTCGCATCGCCTATTCCGCGGTGCCGCCCGACCAGATCGAGGAGGGCATCGCGCGAGTGGCCGATGCCTATCGCGAGCTGGCCGGCGCCACTGCGTGAAGACGCTCGAGCTCCGGCGGCCGCGCGAAGTCGGGGACCTGTTCCGCGACGCCTGGGCCGTCTTCCGGAGCCACGCCGGGCTGTTCATCATGCTGTCGGCCGCCGTGGCGATCCCGGCCGGGCTCATCGTCGAGGGCATCGGGCAGGGGATGCTCACGAACTCCTACGACAGCTCGCCCTCGCCGCTCGACCAGCTCATCCCAGCGTTCGTCCGGCTCGTCGTGGTGGGCCCCATCATCACGGCGATCTGCATCTACGCCCTGCGGGAGGTCGCAGTGAGCCAGCCGCCCGCCGCCGGCCAGGTGCTCGTGGCCGGCTTCGAGGCCTTCACGCCGCTCTTCGCGGCGGTGCTGCTTGCGGCCGCGGGCGTTGTGCTGGGCCTCATCTGCTTCATCCTGCCCGGCGTGTTCCTCGCGGTGCGCTGGTACTTCGTCCCGCAGACCGTCGTGGTAGAGGGCGCCCGCGGCGCGGGCGCCCTCTCACGCTCCGGTCAGCTGGTCCAGGGCCGCTGGTGGCGGACCCTCGGCCTGATCGCGCTGGCGAACGTGGCGATCGCCGTCCCCGGCCTGCTGGTGCTGGCGCCGTTCACGGCGCTCGCCGACAGCACCGACCGGGCCGTCTGGGAGCTGGTCGGGTCGATCGTCGCGACCTCGATCACAACCCCCTTCGTAGCGCTCTACTCGACGCTGCTCTACTACGACCTCGTAGCTCGCGCCGAATCGCCCTACGCAGGCGACGGGCACGGTGGCCACGAGCCGCCGCTGCCGCCGAGACCCTGACGCGCGCCCCGCTGCTGGCGATCGTCGCGGCCGGTAGCGGCCCGTCGTAAACGCCCCAGCTCGGATTGGCGCAGAACACCTCGGGGTCGCAGTCGGCCACCGTCTCCGGGTTCGAGCCGTCGGCGGCGATGGTTCGGATCTGGAGATGGTCGTCGCCGAACTGGTAGTGCGTGAAGACGATCCGCGAGCCGTCCGGTGACCAGTCCGAGGCGAACGAAACCTGATCCTTGCTCGAGGTGAGCCGGTTCATGTCCGAGCCGTCCGGACGAACGGTGTAGAGACTCGACCCGGTGCCGTGGGACCTGCCCCTGTTCTCCCAGTAGCTGGAGGCCAGGATCAGCGAGCCGTCCGGGCTGAAATGCGGGTCGCCCCACACCTGCCCGCCGGCGAGAACCTTGTGCAGCCCGCTGCCGTCGGTACCGACCACCATGACCTGCGACGTGAAGCCGGTCTCGCCGCGCCCGCCGCAGCCCTTGGGTGGACACTGGTTGAACTCGACCCGCTGGAACACCACCTTCGTCCCGTCCGGAGAGAAGTCGGGGTTGGTGTCGAGCCCGCGCTTCGGGAAGGACGTCAGCTGGATACGTTCGCCGCCCCCGAGGGGCTCGACGTAGATGCCATTGAGACTCGGATCGTCCACGTCGTCGTACTCGTAGGCCACCATGCTCCCGTCAGGCGAGACCGACTGGAAGCCGTCGAAGCCGGCGCTGAAGGTCTCCTGACGCGCGTCGCTCCCATCGGGCTTGATCGACCAGATGTGGACGAACGGCGCCCAGCTCGAGTCGAAGAAGACCCGCGAGCCGTCCGGCGCCCAGTCCGGCGCCTCGGCGGCACAGGACTCGAAGCACGCATCCGGATCCGGTGCCGACTGAGGCGTCGTGAGCGGCACTGCGCCGGTCGAGCCGTCGGCGGCCGCGAGCCACAGGTCCGAGCTCGAGTGGTCGAACGCCCTCTGCTCGAAGGCGATCGTGCCGGATTGCGCAGCCGCCGTCGACGGCACGGCCAGGGCAACGACAGCGATCAAATAGATGAGCCTTCGCATCATCGGTCCTTTCCGTAGCGGTCGACGCCAAACCCGGCCCGCAGTTCGCGCCGGACCGCCCTTCGCATGCGGCGAGCACGCCGCGTGCCGAGCCGTGCCGCCGACGCGCTGACGCGCGGACGCGCCCCGGCGATCGTGGCCGCGGGGAGCGGGCCGTCATAGGCGCCCCAGCTCGGGAAGTCGCAGAACAGGGCCGGGTCGCAGTCGGCCACCTTCTCGGTGTTCGACCCGTCGGCATCCATCGTCTGGATCTCCAGGTGATCGTCGCCGAACTGGTAATGCACGAAGACGATCTGCGAGCCGTCGGGCGACCAGTCGCCGGAGAACGAGACCTCGTCTTTGCCCGAGGTGACCTGGACCATGTGCGTGCCGTCGGGGCGCACGGTGTACTCGTTCGACCTGGTGCCGCGCGAGCGGCCCTTCCCGTCGTCGTAGGCCTGGATCAGGATCCGCGACCCGTCGGGGCTGTAGTGCGGGTCGCCCCACACCTGTCCGCCCCCGACGATCTTGTGCAAGCCGCTGCCGTTGATGCCGACAACCCAAATCGACGAGGTGAAGCCGGTCGCGTCCCTCAGGCCGCAGAGCCTCGGCGAGCACTCGTTGAACTGGACGCGCTGGAACACGACCTGCTTGCCGTCGGGTGAGAAGTCGGGGTTGGTGTCGTAGCCGCGCTTTGGATAGGTCGTCAGCTGCAGGGGCGATCCTCCGCCGGTGCTCGGCCCGACGTAGACACCACTGAGGCCTGGATCGGCATCCTCGGAGTAGTCCCAGACCAGCATGCTGCCGTCGGGAGAGACCGACTCGAAGCCGTCGAAGCCGGCGCTGAAGGTCTCCTGGCGCGCGTCGGTCCCATCGGGCTTCATCGACCAGATGTGAATAAACGGCGTCCAGCTCGAGTCGAAGTAGAGCCGCGAGCCGTCGGGCGCCCAGTCGGGAGCCTCGGCGCCGCAGGCGTCGAAGCACGCACTCGGATCCGGCGGCGACTGCGGGCCCGTGAGCCGCACCGCGCCGGTCGTTCCGTCGGCGGCCGCGAGCCACAGGTCCGAGCTCGAGTCGTCGAACGTCTTCTGGTGGAACGCGATCGTGCCTTCAGCGGCGGCGGCCTGAGCCGGCAGCGCGGCCGCGAGCACGAGGAACGCCATAAGCAGCCTTCGCATACCTTCCTCCTTCGAGTCTGTGCAGGAGCTAGTCCCCTTTGACTCGCGTGAGGAAGGCCGCTTGTGACACATCCACCTTCACCAGCACCGGACTGAAGGGCTTCAGGCGGACGCGGCGCCGGGTCGGAACCGGCAGGCCGTCGAAGGTCTCGAAGCGCGAGCTCATGTGCACGGCGCGGGCCCACCGCCCGAACGACTCCGCCACGTACTCGTGCTTGACGATCAGGCAGCTCTCGTCCAGGTGAAGCGTCTGCTCGCGGCAGTGGCTCCGGATCGGCTCCGGCACCCGGAAGCGGAGCCGGCGTCCGGGCAGCTCCTCCGCGCCCCAGTCGGCGAGCACGAACGGCAGCGACATGTAGGTCCACATCGCGGCGCCCCCGAAGGCCACGAAGTCGAGCTCGTCCCAGCGCCGGCCGAACAGCGGCTGCTCGCGGCTGCGGTCGCCGATCCGCGCCTCCTCGCTCGTGAGGATCGCGCTTTCGCCGGGCGCCGGCCAGTCGAGGAACTCCACGTGCTGGCCGGTGGTGCGCACCCGACAGCGCGCGTCGGTCAGCGGGCGCCCGTTGCCCTTCATCCAGAACGCCTGCCCGCGCGCCGAGACGTGCACCTCCACCGCCTCCTCCGCTCGCCAGCGCTCCAGGCCGCCGTACGCGGCCAGGCACTCGTCCAGCAGGCTCACGGCCGGCTCAGCGGCCGTAGCGCTCGCGGCCCAGCACGAGCTGGTCCGGCAGTGCGGTGCGGGGCGGCGGCGAAGGGTCGGCGACCACCGAGACGGTCTCGGCGACCGACTTGGTCAGCGAGTGGTTCGACCCGGCCGCCTCCACGACGATCTCGTCGTCGCCCGATCGCGCGAGCGTTCCCTCGAGGCCGGGCGTGAGGCCGGTGTCCTTCAGGTAGTGCAGAAGGTCCTCCGCCTCGTTCTCGAAGCGGAGGATGCGCACGTGCGCGCCCTCCTCGACGTCGGCGAGCGGCACCCCGTGCTCGCGCTCGCCCTCGAAGATCGGGTGGCCGTGAGGGCAGGTCTTGGCGTCGCCGATGGCGCGCAGCATGCGCTCCTCGACCACGGGCGACATCCAGTGCTCGAGCCGCTCGGCCTCCTCGTGGACCTGATCCCAGGGAATGTCGAACACGTCTGTCAGGAAGCGCTCGATCAGGCGGTGGCGGCGGACGATGCCGGCCGCGTGCTCCTGTCCCGATTCGGTGAACTCGAGCGACTTGTCGGAGGAGCGCGTCACGTAGCCGTCGGCCTCCAGCCGGCCGATCATCTCGTGCACCGTCGGCGCCGAGACCTGCATCGCCCGGGCGATGTTCGCGCCGGTGATCGGCAGCCCCGCCTCCTGGAGCCAGTAGATGATCTGGAGGTACTCCTCCTCCGCGACGGTCGCCTGCTCCTGAGACATGAGAGGCATCCTAGTGGGGGTCGGTGTGCGGGCCGGACTAGCATGGCCGCCGTGGAGATCGGCCCAGGGACTCGGGTGCTCGTGACCGGCGCCTCGCGTGGCATCGGCGAGGCCATCGCCCGCGCCTTCGCCGAGCGCGGCGCCACGGTCGGCCTCGTCGCCCGCCACCGTGAGCCGTGTGAGGAGCTCGCCGGCCGGCTTCAGGGCGACGGGCACGTGCCGCTCGAGGGCAACGTGGCGGACGCTGACTCCATCGCCGGCGCGATCTCGGAGTTCGGCGACGTGGACGTCCTGGTGGCCAACGCGGGCATCACCCACTACCGCCCGTTCGCCGAGCTGCCGCTCGACGAGGCGCGCCAGATGAACGACGTGAACTGGCTCGGGACGATCCACACCATCCACGCCGCGCTCCCGCGGATGATCGAGCGCGGCCGCGGGCACATCGTGGTCGTGTCGTCCGGCGGCGGTGTGCGCGGCTTCCCCCACGCGGCGGTCTACAACGGCACCAAGGCGGCACAGCGGGGCTTCGCCGAGGCACTCCGCCACGAGCTGCACGGCAGCGGGGTCTCGGTCACGACCGTCTACCCCGGCGAGATCGCGACTTCGCTCCACGACCACGAGATGGACCGCATGCCGGACTGGTACCGGCTGGACCGACGCTCTCCGCCGGGCCCGCTCGGCGAGCAGGTGGTCGAGGCCGTCGAGAAGGACCAGCGCGAGCTCTTCTACCCGCCGCTCGTGCGCATGCTCCGGGTTGTGAACGGCGTGTCGCCACGCCTCGGCGACCTCATGCTGAGGCGGATTCTCGGCCGGAGCGCGGCACCGCGATGACGCTGCCGCTGAAGCCGCCGATCAAGCCGCAGCTGGCCAAGTCGGCCAGGGAGCTGCCCCAGGGCGACCAGTGGCGCTACGAGCCCAAGTTCGACGGCTTCCGCACGATCGTTTTCCGCGACGGCGACCAGGTCCAGCTCCAGAGCCGCAACGGCAGGCCAATGAACCGCTATTTCCCGGATGTGGTGGAGCAGGTGCTGGCGCTGCCGCAGGACCGGCTTGTCCTTGACGGCGAGATGATCGTCGTGGTCGACGGCGTCCAGGAGTTCGACCTCCTCTCGCAGCGGATCCATCCGGCGGCCTCGCGCGTGGAGCGGCTCCGCCAGGAGACGCCCGCCGGGCTGGTGGCCTTCGACCTGCTCGCCCAGGGTGACGAGGTGCTTTGCGAGCTCCCGTACGAGGAGCGCCGCCAGCGGCTGGCGGCGGTGGTGGCAGAGCCGGTCCAGCTCACCCCGATGACGCCGGACCCCGACGACGCCGGGCAATGGCTCACCGGCACGTCGGAGGGCGTGATCGCGAAGGTCTTCGACGCGAAGTATCTGCCGGGCGAGCGCAAGGGGATGGTGAAGATCAAGCGCGTCCGCACGGCGGACGCGGTGGTCGCAGCGTTCCGCTTCGGCAAGGAGGAGGGGACGCTCGGCTCGCTGATCCTGGGGCTCTACGACGACGACGGCGACCTCCACATCGTCGGTCACACGTCGGGGTTCAAGGCGAAGGAGAAGCGCGAGCTGCTCGAGAAGCTGGAGCCGTACCGGACGGGTGAGCGCGGCTCGGGAGAGCCGAGCCGGTGGAAGTCGGACGAGGAGCTCGTGTGGGAGGGCCTTCGTCCGGAGTTGGTTGTAGAGGTGGCGTTCGATCACATAACCGGCCAGCGCATCAGGCACGGCGCAAAGTTGCTGCGCTGGCGGGACGACAAGGACCCGAGCGAATGCCATATCTCACAACTGCGTTCCTGATCCTGCTGCTGCTGGTCGCGCCCTCGACCGCGTCCGCGCAGGCGGGCGTGAGCTACCAGGCGCCCGTGGACAATCCGTTCGTCGGCGTCGCGGGCGCGGCGCCCGAGGTCTACGCGCTGGGCCTGCGCAATCCGTTCCGGTTCTCCTTTGACAGCGCGACGGGCGACCTCCTCATCGGCGACGTGGGTCAGGGAAGCCGCGAGGAGATCGACTGGATCGGCGCCGACGCCGCGCGTGGCGCCAATTTCGGCTGGGCGTGCCGCGAGGGCAAGACCGCCGGACCGCGGTCTGACGAGTGTCCGGTCCCTGACGCGATCGAGCCGCTCTTCGATTACGGAACGCCCGGCTCGGACGCGGTGACCGGGGGCTTCGTCGTGCACGACCCCTCGCTGACCGGGCTCACGGGCCGGTACGTGTACGCGGACTTCTATGCGGGGGAGATCACGTCGCTCGCGCTGGACTCCAATGCTCCCGATCCTCAGACGACGGGCCTCACCATCTCGCAGCTCGCCTCCTTCGGCCAGGATGCGTCCGGCCGGCTGTACGCGGCCAGCCTCGGCGGGAACGAGGTGGTCCGACTGATCGCCGGTACGACGACGGGGACGCTCGACGAGGATCCGCTCACGGGCCCGTTCGCGAACCCGATCGCGATCGGCACCTATCCCGGCGACGCCTCGCGCCTATTCGTCGCCGAGCGCGCCGGCAAGGTCAGGCTGGTGGTCGACGACACGGTGCGGCCGGTCGCGTACCTCGACGTCGCCCAGTTCGGCATCGACCTGGAGGGGGAGCGAGGACTGCTCTCGATCGTCGCCGCTCCCGACTACGCCTCGTCCGGGAAGGTGTACGTCTACTACACCGACTCCGGCGGAGACATCCGGCTCGACGAGTTCACGCGCTCCGGGGTGAACCCCGAGGTCGCCGATCCGGCCACCCGCAGGAACGTGCTTACGATCGAGCACTCGCAGATCTCGAACCACAACGGCGGCCAGCTCCACTTCGGCCCCGACGGCTGCCTGTGGGTCACGACGGGCGACGGAGGCGGCGCCGACGACCAGTTCAACAACGCCCAGAACCTCGGAACGCTGCTGGGGAAGATCCTGCGGATCAATCCGAACCCGCCGGGAGTCGGCGGTCCGGCGTGCCCCGGCCTACCGCGGGCGGCCCCGCCCGGCGGCGGCAACCCGCCGGACCGCACCGGACCCGCGCTCACGGCGCGCGCCCCGCGCCGGCAACGAGTCCTGCGGCTTGGCGGCGCGGTCGTCAGGGTGCGCTGCAACGAGGCCTGCTCCACGAGCGTGGGCGGGACGCTCCTCGTCCGTGGCCGGAAGATCCTGCTGCACAGGCGGTCCGCCGCGCTCACGGCCAACCGGCGCTCGCGGATGCTCGTGCGGCTGCGGCCTCGCGGACGGCGACTGCTCCGCGGGGCGCTCCGGCGCGGCGGGCACCCGCGGGTGGTGCTGCGGCTGCGGGCGAGGGACGGCGCCGGGAACAGCTCACCCGCTGTCCGGCGCGGCGTGCGGGTTCGCCGCTAGACGCCGTTCCAGGAAGCGGCGCTCCACCGGGTTCGTGGCGAGCTCCAGCGCGCGGGCGTAGGCGGCCGCCGCAGCGGCGTCGCGGCCGAGGCGGCGCAACAGGTCAGCGCGCGCTGAGTGCAGCAGGCGGTAGTCGTCGAGCTCGCCGCGTTCCGCGAGTCCGTCGAGCAGCTCCAGGCCACGCTCTGGGCCGTCGGCCATGGCCACGGCAACGGCTCGGTTGAGCGTCACCACGGGCGAGGGCGCCGACGCCTCGAGTCGGTCGTACAGCGCCGCGATGCGGCGCCAATCGGTGTCCTCGGCCAGCTCCGCGCGAGCATGCTCGGCGGCGATGGCGGCCTGAATGGCGTAGGGCGCCGCGACGCCGGCCCGCCCCGCGAGGGCGAGTCCCTCCTCCAGCTCGTCGCGGCGCCAGAGCGAGCGGTCCTGGTCCTCGAGCAGCACGAGATCGCCGGCGGCGTCGAGCCTGGCGTCGCGCCGCGAGTTGTGGAGCAGCATGAGAGCGAGCAGGCCGAGCGCTTCGGGCTCGTCGGGCATGAGGGCCGTGAGGACGCGGCCGAGTCGGATCGCTTCGTCGCAGAGCTCGCGGCGGACGAGGGTGTCGGCGCTCGTGGCGAGGTAGCCCTCGTTGAAGATCAGGTAGAGCGAGGCGAGGACCGAGCCGAGCCTGGCCGGCAGCTGCTCCTGCTCGGGCACCTCGTACGGGATCCCCGCGGCGCGGATCTTCCGCTTTGCGCGGACGAGCCGCTGCTGCATGGCGGGCTCGGTGGTGAGCAGCGCGCGGGCCACCTCCGGAGTGGAGAGCCCACCGAGCGTCCGCAGCGTCAGCGCCACGCGCGCCTCGATGGCGAGCGCCGGGTGGCAGCAGGTGAAGAACAGCCGCAGGCGGTCGTCGGGGATCGCGCTCATCTCGGCATCCGAGGGCTGCTCCGAGCCTCCGAGCAGCTCCAGATCGCGGAGCTTCTCGGCGTAGCGGCGCTCGCGACGGAGTCTGTCGATCGCGCTGTTGCGCGCGGTGAGGGTGATCCAGCCGCCGGGGTTGGCGGGTATCCCGTCGCGCGGCCAGCGCGATACCGCGGTCGCAAACGCCTCCTGCACGGCGTCCTCGGCGAGGTCGAAGTCGCCGAGGACTCGGATCAGGGCCGCGACCGCCCGCCCCGACTCGCGCCGGAACAGGCGGTCTACGACCGCGCCGGGGGTCGCTAGCTCTGGGCTGCCGCCGATTGCCGCGCGTCCCCGCCGCTGACGGCGTCGTAGTTCATGACCGGCCGGACCTCCACGGAGCCGGTCGCGGCGCCCGGGATCTTGGCCGCCCACCCGATCGCCTCGTCGAGGCTGTCGCATTCGAGGAGGTAGAAGCCGCCGAGCTGCTCCTTCGTCTCGGCGAACGGGCCGTCGGAGAGCACCCGCTCCCCGTCGCGGACGCGGACGGTCGTGGCCGAGGAGGTGGGCTCGAGGCCCTCGCCGCCGAGGATCACTCCCCCCGCCTCCTCGCCGAAGGCGTTGTAGGCAGCCATGACCGCGCCCATCTGCTCGGGGGTCGCGTCGCTCCACTGGCTCTCGTCGTCGTAGATCGTGCAGAGGTACTTCATGGGCCTGCTCCTCTCGTCTCGCGACTCCGGATGGTCGCTCTCACCCTAACCACGAACGGGAACAGGCGAGATCGACAGCTTCGGCCGGAGGCCTCGGAATTCGTCAGGATGTCGCCGATGGCTGAGCTGGAGGTCATGGCCGCGGACGTCACGCAGCTCGAGGTGGACGCCATCGCGAATGCCGCGAACACGATGCTGCTCCACGGCGGCGGCGTGGCCGGCGCGATCTCGCGGGCCGGGGGCCCGGAGGTGCAGCGCGAATCGGACGCCAGGGCGCCGATCGGGCTCGGCGAGGCCGTGGAGACGACCGCAGGCGACATGCCGGCGCGCTGGGTGATCCATGCGGCGACGATGGAGCCGGGCGGTCCGACCTCGTCGGCGATCATCGAGCAGGCGACGCGCTCGACGCTGGCGAAGGCGGAGGAGCTCGGGGCCCGCTCGCTTGCGCTCGTTGCATTCGGGACCGGGGTCGGCGGCTTCCCGATCGACGACGCCGCCCGGATCATGGTCGGCGCCGCCCGCGACCACGGCGGCGACCTGGAGCGAATCGTGTTCGCGGTGCACGGCGACGAAGCGGAGCGTGCCTTCCGGGACGCGCTTTGACGCTTCCTGTCCTCGTCGCCCCGGACTCGTTCAAGGGCACGTTGTCGGCTCGGGAGGTGGCGGGGGCGATTGCCGCCGGGCTACGCGATGCCGGGCGTGAGGCACGCGAGCTGCCCGTGGCAGATGGCGGTGAGGGGACCATGGACGTCCTGGTGGCCGCACTCGGGGGCGAGGTGAGGACGCAGACCGTGTCGGACCCGCTCGGCCGCCCCGTCGACGCCGGCTTCGCGCTGCTTCCCGACGGCTCCGGGGTAGTCGAGATGGCGCAGGCGAGCGGGCTGTCGCTGGTCGCCGAGCAGGATCGCGACGCCTGGGCGGCGTCGACGCGTGGGACCGGCGAGCTGATTGCGGCCGCCGCCGGGGCCGCGGCCTCGCCCATCATCGTCACCGTGGGTGGGTCGGCGACCACCGATGGCGGCGCCGGGGCGATCGAGGCATTGAGGGAGGCGGGGTTCGAGCCGCCTCCGTCCTCGCCCGGCGGCGCATCGCCCCTTGACCTGCACGTCGTCTGCGACGTCCGTGTTCCCTTCGAGGATGCTCCGCGCATCTTCGGGCCCCAGAAGGGTGCCGATGCGGCGATGGTGGAGCGGCTCGAGCACCGGCTGGACGAGCTGGCGGACGGCTTCCCGCGCGACCCGCGCGGAGAGCCGATGACCGGCTGCGCGGGCGGCCTCTCCGGCGGGCTCTGGGCCGCCTACGGCGCGAAGCTGGTGCCCGGAGCCCCCTACGTGCTCGACGCGATCGGCTTCGACGCCCTGATGCGCGGCTCAGCCTTCGTGGTCACGGGCGAGGGCTCGCTCGACGAGCAGACCCTCCAGGGCAAGATCGTCGGCGAGGTGGCGACCCGCTGCCGCCAGGCCGGCGTCACCTGCCACGCAATCGTGGGCCGCAACCAACTCGACCCCTTCGGCCAACGCATCATCGACCTCGCCTCGGTAACGGAGGCGACGACGCTCGCCGAAATCCACGACACCGGCGCCGCCCTCATCGAGCAATGAAGGGGCGGTGCCGCAGGTTATGCCGATGACAGCCGCATACAGTGCGGCACCGACGAGAAAGGCAGCGTCTCGGAGCTACCCCGCGCCCACACCTGCCGGCGCCGGCGCGCCGCTTCGCCGCGTCACCGAGGCCGCGTAGGCACGCGGGCGGAAGCGCAGGATCGGGTCTTCGCTCAGGTCGATGCCGTCGGTGACGCGGGTGGGGTCGAAGACCAGGATGTCGTCACCCTGCTCGCGCTCCAGGTCCGGACCGCTGAGCTCGAGCCGGCCCACCTCGACGGTCTCGCGATCGGCCGGCCACGCCACGGTGGGGTCATTCACCGCGTCGTCCTCGCCGGCGATGACGACCACGAACCGGAACGCCGCGACATCGCGTCCCAGGATCTCCTCCTGCAGGTAGTCGCGGCCGAGCGCGCGAGCGTCCTCCTCCGAGAGCGTCCGCTCTCCAGCCTCGGGCTCGAAGCGGTAGCGGACCCAGCGCTCGGTCCCGTCCGGCGCCGTCCACCTGAAGGAGTGGATCGAGTTGTAGACAACGGTCGCGTAGCTCTCGGGCGGATCTGACGACAGCGCGGCCTGGATCGCCGGCCCGGCCTCCGGGTGCTTCTGCAGCCACGCGCCCACCTTCTCGAAGTCGGGCTGGCCGGTCTCCGGATCTGGCTTGCGGGCGACCGTGAAGTCCAGGAAGTCCTCTGGCGTCCGAACGAAGAAGCAGGGCAGCGAGAGGCAGACGATGTCGGTCTTCGAGCCGTCCGGCAGGTAGAACTTCACCGCCAGCCCGCGGCCCTCCTTGGCGTAGTCCGGAATCGCGGGATCACCGCCGCCATTGGAAAGCCGCGCGGTGACGGGAACCGGGTCCTCACCCATGTGTGCAGCAGTTGTGAGCCCGGAGGCGGCCGGAGCAAAAACCCCCCGCACGAGCGTCCCCTTCGCATGCGCAGCCCGGTGCCCGTCATGCCTGCCAGAGATGTCATTGATGGCGTCGACCACGTCCTCGGCTAGGCGATCCATGGCTGCACAGTAAAGCCACGGGCGCCCACTGGGGGCGCCCGTGCTGCCTCACCCGTGCGGCGGCCGGGGAGGCCGCCGCGTCGTTGCCCTGATTGTAACGTTGGTTACTAGCGTTCGGCCAGCGAGCGGATGATCGCCTCGTAGAAGCCCTCGCTCATGGCTGCCTCGGTGCGCTCGACGTTCGGGAACGCCGACGTGTCGCCCGCCACGGCATTCGCGACGAGGAAGAGCCGGCCCACGACGCGCGCGACCTCCAGGTCCTCCCGCGAGTCCCCCACGGCCACGCACTCCTCGGGCGCGTAGCCGCGTGCGCGCATGTGGGCCGACACCGCGGCGGCCTTGGACACCACGGCCGGGATCAGGTGGAAGGTGTGCGTGCCCGGCTCGATCTCGCCGTTGTCCACCAGGCGCAGCTCCGAGTGCCCCTCGGCGGCGAGCAGGTCGTTCGCCTCGCGCGCGTCGACCGATCCTCTGAAGACGTGCGACACCTCGCGCCCGAGGTGGAACGGCGCGTGATACTCGAGCCTGCCCTCGTACCGGGAGACGAGCAAGTCGGGAGCGCCCGTCGCGGCGATCTGCTCGTGCACGCTCTCGCCCTCGCGCGGCTGGAAGTCACCCGTCAGGAACGTCGTCTCGCCGTCGATCACCATGGCCGCCCCCACCTCGAAGATGTAGGAGCTCTGACCGAGCAGGCGAGCGTCCTCCATGACCTGCGCCCGCCGCCGGCCCGATTTGATCACGACCTCGGCTCCCGCGCGATGGCACGCCTCGAGCGCGCGCGCCGCGAGCAGCGTGAACTCGCCCTCAGCGGTGCGGAACAGCGACGCGCCGCGGCCGAGCAGCGTGCCGTCGAGATCGGTGTAGACGCACCTGATGCCCACTACGCGTGTGCGCCGAGCGTGACGTACGGCGGGCGCTCCACGATCTCGACCTGTACGAGCCCGCCGTCGGCGGTCTGAAGCGGCGGGGCGTGGTCGTCGCGGAGCCTGCCCTCGGCGCGCAGTCGCTCGAGGATCACACGCAGCACCTCGTAGGCCATGGGCGCGAGCCGCCTGAGCGGCTGGTGGTGGTTGAGGCGCACATCGAGATCCACTTGCGCCATGCGCTCGGTGGTCCCGCCGAGCGCGTCGCGGGCGTGGAAGAGCATCGCGGTCTCCACCGCGTACCCGGTCGCGAACGGCATGCGCGAGAACAGCGAGCGGCGCGCCGCCACCTCACCGGCCAGCGGCTGGACGAACCCCGCGAGCTCGGGGTAGAACGCGGACAGGAGCGGCCGGGCGGTGAGCTCTGTCACGCGCCCCCCGTCCCCGGGGAAGCGCACGCCGTCGGCGCGCAGATAGGGCCGCTGGAAGAAGCCCTTCACGAAGCTCACCTCCGGCTCGCAGATGAGCGGGCCGAGCAGCCCGAGCGCGAAGTGCGGCGAGAAGTCGCGCGTGTCGGAGTCGAGGTAGGCGACGAGCTCCCCGCGGACGACGCGGAGCGCGCGCCACATCGCGTCGCCCTTCCCGAGCACCTGTCCGAACTCCGGGAGGAGCTCGGCCTCCTGATGGACCTCGGCACCCGCGCGCGCCGCGATCTCGGCCGTGCCGTCTCGCGAGTTCGAGTCCACCACGAGGATCTGGTCGATCAGTGGCCTGAGACCCGCCAGCCGCTCCACGATCGGCGCGATCGTGTCGGCCACCTCGCGCGCCGGCAGGACCACCGTGACCGGCTCCGTCTTCCGCTCGAGCAGGCGACCGAGGTCGAACTCGGAGTGATGAAAACGACGGATCAAGTCCCGCGTACTATCGCAAGCCGTGAGCCGAGCGCCCACCGCCTATCCATGGGAGGCCGTGCTCGACCCGGGCCACGACGAGGAGCTCGTCGCGACCGCCCGGGAGCGCGAGCAGGCGGGTCTCCCCGAGCCGATCCCCGAGGATCTCCACCCCGCCGTGCGCGAGGGCCTGGCGGCGGTCGGCATCGAGCAGCTCTGGGCCCATCAGTCGGACGCGCTCGAAGCCGCGCGCCGGGGCCACGCCATCGTCACGACCGGGACCGCGAGCGGGAAGTCGCTCGCGTTCAACCTGCCGGTGCTCGACACGCTTGCGAGCGACGTCGCGGCGCGGGCCTTCTACCTCTACCCCACCAAGGCACTCGCCCAGGACCAGGCGCGCGGCCTGGCGAGGATCGGCGGCCGCTACCTGCGCCAGGCGATCTACGACGGCGACACGCCGCGCGAGGAGCGGCGCGCTGTCCGGCAGCGTTCGAACCTGATCCTCACGAACCCGGACATGCTCCACGTTGGCGTGTTGCCGAACCACCGCTCGTGGGGCGACGTGCTCGCCAACCTCGCCTGGATCGTGGTCGACGAGGCGCACGTCTACCGGGGCGTATTCGGCTCGCATGTGGCGAACGTGCTGCGTCGGCTGCGACGGCTGGCCCGCGCCTACGGCAGCGAGCCGCGCTTCCTGCTCACGAGCGCCACGATCGCCAACCCGACGGAGCTCGCCGAGCGCCTCACCGGCGTGGAGGTCGAGTTGGTCGACCGCGACGGCGCCCCGCGGGCGGAGCGACAGATCGCCATGTGGAACCCCCCGCTGGTGGACGAGAAGCTGGGGCGGCGAGCCTCCGCCCTGGGCGAGGCCGCGAACCTCCTCGCGGCGCTCGTCGAGCGTGAGATACGGACGATCTGCTTCCTGAAATCCCGCCGCGGGGTCGAGCTGATCCAGCGCTTCGCACGCCAGCGGCTCGAGGCTGCCGGCCGGGCGGACCTCGCCGAGCGGATCGCCCCCTACCGGGCCGGCTACACGCCGATGCAGCGGCGCGAGATCGAGCAACGGCTCTCCGAGGGCGACCTGCTCGCCGTCGTGGCCACCGACGCGCTCGAGCTCGGCATCGACATCGGCGACCTCGACGCGGCGCTGTGCGTGACCTTCCCCGGCACGGTCGCCTCCCTGCGGCAGATGTGGGGACGCGCGGGGCGCCGCAACACCGGGCTCGCCATGTACGTCGCCGGCGAGGACGCGCTCGACCAGTTCTTCTGCCGCCACCCGACGGAGTTTCTAGAGCGCCCGGTGGAGCAGGCGATCCTCGACCATGAGTCCGAGCAGATCCACGAGGCGCACCTCACCGCCGCCGCGTACGAGCTGCCGCTCACGCCCGAGGACGGCGACATCTTCGGGCCGCGCTGGGAGGAGCACGCGCAGCGCCTTGTGAGGCAGGGCCGCCTGCGCGAGCGCGGGGGCCGTTACCTGCCGCGCGGGCCGGGCTACCCGGCGGCGCAGATCGCGCTTCGGTCGGCGTCGCCGGACTCCGTCGCCATCGTCGAGGCCGAGGGCGGCGAGGTGATCGGGACCGTGGAGACCGCCCGCTCGCACTCGGTGGTGCACCCCGGCGCGGTCTACCTGCACATGGGCTCGGCGTACGAGGTGGAGGAGCTCGACCTCGGGCAGCACCGCGCGGTCGTGCGGCCCTTCAACGGGGACTGGTACACGCAGCCGAAGAGGGAGTCCGAGACCTGGATCGAGCAGGTGCGCGACCAGCGCCAGACCTGCGGGGTCACGCTCTCATTCGGCGTCGTGTCCGTGACCGAGCAGGTGGTCGCCTACCAGAAGAAGAGCGTCACCGACCACTCCGTGCTCGACCTGCTCGCCGTCGACATGCCGGAGCAGGACTTCGTGACCCAGGCGCTCTGGTACGAGCTGCCGGACTCGCTTGTGCGCGAGGAGTTCCCGCTCGAGGTCCTCCAGGGGTCGCTCCACGCGGCCGAGCACGGGCAGATCGCGGTGCTGCCGCTGATTGCGATGTGCGACCGCTGGGACATCGGCGGCCTCTCGACCGCCTTCCACCACCAGACCGGGGTGCCGACGATCTTCATCCACGACGGCCACCCGGGCGGGGTCGGCATCACCCGCGCGGGCTTCGAGCGCTTCGAGGCGCTCGTAGGCGACGCACTACGGCTGATCTCCGAGTGCCCCTGCGAGAGCGGCTGCCCCTCGTGCGTGCAGTCGCCCAAGTGCGGCAACCTGAACGAGCCGCTGAACAAGCGCGGCGCGACCGAGCTGCTGAGCCGGATGGCGAGCGCCTAGGTGCCGCGGAGAGCGCGCTCGGCCTCGTCGAGGACCGTGCGGCGCTTCTTGCCGGACGCCTCGTAGAGCTCCACGGCCGCAGCCTGGGCGGGGGTTGCCGCCGCGAGCCGGTCGCAGATGTCGGCTGCGGTCATCTGGTCGTAGCCCTCCCAGGGCGCGTCCACGTGCAGCTCGGCGCCGGCGCCCTCGGCTGCTCCCTCCTCGGCGACCTCGGCCACGAGCACGGGCTCCTCGTCCACGTGGTCGGGAACCAGCTCGTCGGGAACGGCAGGCGGCGCATCGCGCACGGAAGCCGGGGTGTCGGGCGCGCCCGTGTACGAACGGCGGCCGTTGTCGTACTCGGCCGGCCGCGACGCCGACCAGGGCTCGGCGACATCGGGCGGTGGCTCGCCGCGATCCGGGTCGAGCAGCGCCCCGGCGATTCGAGCGGCCTCGGCGGCGGTGGCGAGGCCGAACTCCCAGGCTCGAAGGGTCAGCCGAAGCGGCTCGCGCACGAGTGACAGTGGTGCCGTCAGGAGTCCCACCCAGAGAGGCCTACCCGTTGTCCGCCTGAGAAAACAGGCGGGGGCTATTCGATCGCCAGTGTGAACTTGCCGCGCAGCTCGCTGGTGCTCGCGGACACGCTGCCGTTCAGGTCACCCAGCGGCCGTGTGAGGAGCGCGGTCCCGAGCGCCCCGACGTCGGGGATCCCAAGCGTGGGGCCGTAGCGCTGGAGGAACCTGCCCACCAGCCGCTCGGCGTCGGCGCCGACAACCACGGATCCGCTCGCCCCTGGCACGTCCGTCGGGTCCGCGCTCGCCACGGCGCGGGCGCGCGCGACGTCGCTGGCGACCACCAGCACGTCGCCCGTCACGCCGAACACGACCGAGTCGCCGTTCCGGCGCCTGAGCACGTAGAAGTCCTGCCCGGCCCTCGGCTTCGTGAGCGTCACCTTCCCGAAGCCGGCGCCCTTGGCGAAGCTCGGCAGCACGTCCGCCACCTTGGCGAGCGTCCGCCTGAACGCCTGCGGGTCCTTCAGCTCCGACCGGAGGCCGAAGCCGCGGCTCGGCGCGACGGTCGCGGACAGCTTCCCGGTGAGCTGCCCGATCAGATCGTCGTCGAGGCTGACCCCGAGCTGCTTGTCGATCGTCGCCTTCGCCCGCGCGTAGTCGCCGAAGCCCGCCGGGTCGATTGCCTGGCCCGCGTTCTCGGCGAAGCGCACGATGTGCGCGAGGTCGCGTATCCCCAGGCCGATCTCGCCCGGGCGCCTGATGACGGGCGGCGACTCGTCCCCGGGAGCGATCGGCAGGTCCGCGTCGGTGAGGTCGCCCTCGGTGCGGGCGCGGAAGTCGACGTCGACCGAGTCGCTCTTCGCGCTCACGGTCAGCCCGAGCGTCCTCAGCGCGCCGATCCACTTGACCTTGCGGGCGTCCACGGAGCCGGGATCGCTCTTCAGCAGCGCCTCGATGTCCGTGTAGACCCGCGCCAGGCCGCTGTCGGGCAGCCCCTCGAGAGCCTGGTTGAAGGTGTCCTCGCTCAGGTGGTCCCCGCCGTCGGCGCGCGCGAGCGCGGCCTTGAGCTGCGCCTCGTCGCCCGCAGAGACGACCATGTCGTCCTTCACCGCGATGAAGGTGTCGCCGTCGTCGTAGATCGTCGCGCCCGAGGCCTCGCCAACCTTCTTCGGGCTCAGCTTGTCGATCAGGTCGTCGAGCGCGCCCTTGTCCTTGGCCTTGCCTGCGACCACGACGGCGCTCGGCTCGCCCGCGACCGCCTGTGCGTTCGCAGCCCCGACGACGAGCGGGTTGCCCAGCACCGGCCTGATGTCGTCGTCGAAGCTGAGGCCGCGGCTCGACTGCTCGAGACGCTGGACGACCGTGCCCTTGATCTGGTCCCCGAAGGGAAACCGGTCGACCAGCTTCCCAAGCGCGCCCCACTGGTCGCCCTGGAGGTCGGTGTCGATCGCGACGGCGAAGGGCGCGTCCTTCGGCAGGTACGCCAGCGAGTCGCTGAGCGCGCTGCCGGGATCGTCGCTGCCGCCGCAGCCCGCGACGACCAGGACGAGGGCAGGAAGGACGATCGCGAGCGCTCGGCGCATGGCCGCGCGCAGGGTAGCTGCGCGAGAACCGCCCGGGCGGCCGGCGAGCCGCCCGGGCGGGTGCTCAACTCACTCGATGCCCGCCTCCGTGCAGGCGTCCTTGTACTTCCCGGTGCAGATCTCGTCCACGGTGAGGAATCCGTCCTTGATCACCGTGTCGGAGATGTTGTCCTTCGTCACCGCGATCGGCGACAGCAGCACCGAATCCACCGGCTTGGAGCCGTTGTCGACCTTGGCGTTGAGGAGGCCCGAGGGCACGTCCTTGCCCTGGGCGGCGGCGACCGCGAGCTGGGCAGCCGTCTCGGCCTGCTGCTTGATCGCCAGGTAGATCGTCGAGTACTGCTCGCCGGTCAGGATCCGCTGAATCGCCGCGGCCTCGGAGTCGCCGCCCGTGATCGGCTTGCTCGACGGGTCGATCCCGGCGCCCTTCATGGCCGCGATCATGCCGCCGGCCATTCCGTCATTCGCCGAGTACGCGCCCACGAAGCCGTCCTTGCCCAGCGCGGTGATCGACTGCTCCATCTCGACCTGAGCCTTGTCGGGGCTCCAGTCCGGAGTGTCGAACTCGCGGGCGATCTTGATCCCGCTCTTGTCGAACACCTGGTGCGCGCCCTTCTTGTAGTCGCCCGCGCTCGGGTCGGTCGGAGCGCCGTTCACCATCACGATCGACTTCCCGTTCGCCGAGCCGAGCTTGTCCATCAGCGTCTGCGCCTGGATGCGGCCCTGCTTGACGTTGTCGAACGACACGTAGTACGCGATGTCCTGATCCGGGATGAGCCGGTCGTAGGCGATCACCGGGATGTCCTGCTGGTTCGCCCGCTGGACGATCGGCCCGACGGATGCCACGTCCACGGCGTCGAGGACGATCACGTCCGCGCCCTTCGTGATCGCGGCCTCGGCCTGCTGCTGCTGCTTATTCGGGTCCTGGCTGGCGTTCGCGTAGAGGAGCTTGCAGTCTGGGCAGAGCTCCTTGAGCTTGGCCGTGAACAGCGGCCGGTCCTTCTCCTCGTAGCGGGTGGTCTTGGTCTCCGGCAAGAGCAGCGCGACGGTCTTCGCACTGCCGCTCCCTCCGTCGCCTCCTCCGCCGCCGCCTCCGCCGCTGTCGTCGTCGTCCCCGCACGCTGCGAGACCGAGCGCGAAGACGACCGCGACAGCAAGCGCCGCGAGCGTGGACATGCTGAACCTGCTCTTCATTCCCTCTCCTTTCACTGCGTGGGCGTGACCTTCGTGAGCCCGGCCGGCGCGTCCGCGTCGAGGCCGCGGACGTCCGCCAGGGCGACCGCCAGTTGCTGCGCGCGCACGGTCGCCGGGAAGGCGGCGAGCGCCTCCGGCAGGCCGCCCGGAAGCGGCAGCTCGGAGCCGGGCTCGTCAGCGCACAGGGCCACCGGCGCCCCTCGCTCGCGTGCGAGCTCGGCTACCGCTCGGACGTCCTCCCGGCCCGGCCCCCCGCCGTCCAGCGCCAGCACCGGCACATCGCCGGAGGCGACGCCGATCGGACCGTGGCGGAGGTCGGCGGCCGAGATTCCCTCGGCGAGGATCCCAGTGGTCTCCTTGATCTTGAGCGCCGCCTCGAGCGCCGTCGCGAAGAGGAGGCCGCGGCTCACGACGAAGAGCCGCTCCGCGTCGGCCCAGCGGGCGGCGAGGGCGTTCGCCGGTCCCGGATCCCCGACCACCGACTCGACCGCCTCCGGCATCGCGGCGAGCTCGCCGGTGGTGAACGGCACCGAGCCGATCGCCGCGGCCACGGCGGCCGCCGCGAGCATCTGGCCGGTCACGGTCTTCGTCGCCGGCACCGCCAGCTCCGGGCCGGCGTCGATCGCCAGCACGCCGTCCACCGCCCCGGCGAGCGGGCTGTCGGCGTCGTTGACGATGGCCACCGTGCGCGCGCCGGCGCTCCGGAGCCGCCTGCACACGGTCACGATCTCCGGCGTCGCTCCCGACTGGCTGATCGCGACGACGAGAAAGCCGGCGTAGTGCGCGCGTGCGTTGTAGAGCGTGTGGAGGCTCGGCGCGGCCAGCCCAGCAGGACGGCCCGAGGCCAGCTCGGCCAGGTAGCGCCCGTATACCGCGGCGTTGTCGGAGGAGCCGCGCGCCACGAACACCACACCGGCGAGCGGCCTGCGAACGACGGTGCGCACGGTCGTGACCTGGTCGTCGAAGCGCTCCACGAGGCCGCGCAGCACCTCGGGCTGCTCTCCCATCTCGGCGCGCGTTCGCCCGCCGCTCATGCCGACACCTCGTCGAGCGCCAGCGCGATGGCGCCTCGGAGCGGGCCGTCGTGGACGAACGCGGCGGGGACGAGCTCCGGGGGAAACGGCGCAGCGGCGCGGAGCCTCCGCCCTAGCGCCTCGAGCACCGAGTCCGGCCTGCTCATCAGCCCTCCGCCCACGGCGATCCGCTCGGGATCGATGGCGATGGCCATGTTCGCGACCTGCACCGCGAGCGCGTCGAGCGCGGACTCGAGCAGCTCCCGCGCGCGCGGATCCGGGTCGTCGAACGCCTCGGCGGCGGTCATGCGCGTCCCCAGAAGCGCGGTGGCGCGCTCGCCGATCGCTCGGCCCCCGGCGAACTCCTCGAGCGGCGCGTGACCATCGGCGGCGCCGGTGCTCTCGCAGGTGCCCCGCAGGCTGTAGCCGATCTCGCCGGCGGCGCCGTTGGCTCCCTGGATCACCTCGCCGCCGGCGACGATGGCCGCGGCGATGCCCGTGCCCAGGATCAGCAGGATCGCCGGGTCGGCGCCGCGGAGGCTTCCCCAGCGGAGCTCGGCGACCGCGGCGGCCTTCACGTCCGTGCCGACGGCGGCGCGCGTGAGCCCGAAGCGCTCGCGCAGGAGCGCCGGCAGCTGCAGCTCCTCCCAGCCTGGGACGTTCGGTGCCAGCGCGACGCGGTCCTCGTAGACGATCCCGGGGCTCACCGCCGAGACCGCCACGCAGCGGCCGCCGTTCCGGGTCGTGTCGGCAAGCAGCTCCTGGCCGCGGGCGAGAGCGCGATCGACGGCCTGGACGGCGCCCTGGCCGGCGTCCGTGTCGAGGCGGTCGGACTCGAGGACCCGACCGTCGAGGGCCGCCGTGGCCAGCGCTATCTTCGTGCCGCCGAAGTCGATTCCGAGCACGAAATCGCTCGCTGCGTCCACCACGTTAAATAAGATACTTTCCTAACTATGTCGGGTCAAGGCGAGCCCCCGCCCGGTCCCCCGCGTCCCGCCGGAGGCACGCCGCGCCTCCTACGCGCGCACAACGAGCGCGCGGTGCTGGAGCACCTTCGCGCCGCCGGGCCCTCCTCGCGGCCCGATCTGGCGCGCATCGCCGGGCTCTCCAAGCCGACCGTCTCGCAGGCACTGGCCAACCTGCAGAGCGCCGGGCTGGTTCGCCCGGTGGGACCGGCGACGCCGTCGCTCGGGCGCACGGCGATGCTGTACGAGGCCGACCCCACCGCCGGCTACGTCGTGGGCGTGGACATCGGCCGCGACTGGATACGCATCGCGGCCGCCGACCTCTCCGGCGAGATCGTCGCCCGTCGCGACGAGCGCAACCGCGCCCGCAGCGCTACCGCGCTCGTCAGGTCGGTAGGGGAGGTCGCGCACGACGTCGTGGCGGCGGCGGGCCTGACCTGGAAGCGCGTGGCGCACACGGTCGTCGGCGGGCCCGGTGTGTTCGACCCGGACAGCGACCGGCTGAGCCTGGCCCCGAACGTGCCCGGCTGGAGCCGGCCGGGCGTCATGAGCACCCTTCGCGAGGCGCTGCCTCCGACCGTCACGCTCGACAACGACGCGAACCTCGCCGCCGTCGGCGAGCGCACGTACGGGAGCGGGCGCGACGCCCGGACGTTCGTCTACGTCTCCGTCGGGACCGGCATCGGCATGGGCGTGATCATCGACGGCGAGCTCTACCGCGGCGCGCACGGCGCCGCGGGCGAGGTTGGGTACCTCCCGCTCGGCGCGGAGGCTGACGTGCCCGCCGGCCCCGACGTCAGGCGGCGCGGCATCCTCGAGGAGGCGGCGTCGGCCGACGCGGTCGTCCGCACGGCCACGCGCCTCGGGATGGCCGGCGCGACCTCCGCCAAGCGGGTGTTCGCGGCGGCCCGCGCCGGGGACGAGCTCGCGCTCGCAGCCGTCGGGGCGGAGGCGGACCGCCTGGCCCTCGTGGTGGGCACGGTCGCCGCGATCATCGACCCCGAGTTCGTGCTGCTGGGCGGCGGGATCGGGAGCAACATCGACCTGCTGCGCCCCCCGCTCGAGCGCCGCCTGGCCGAGCTGACCCCGCTCGCCCCTCCGGTGGCCGAGGGCGAGCTGGGCCCCGACGCCACCGTCCTCGGAGCTGTCGCGAGTGCGCTCGACACAGCCCGCGACCTGGTCTTCGAGCAGCGGGCCGGCTTCGCGCTCAGCGAGAGCCTGGGCGCGTAGCCTCCGGTCCAGCGACGCGGCGGAACCTCGACCGGCCGCCGGTTGTATCCGGTGTATGCAAGGCCGCCGCTACCTCCTCCTCATCAGCATCGCCTGCGCTGGGCTCCTCCCCGCGGGTTCCGCGCACGCCGCCGGGGCGCCGATGCCGTCGTCGGCGAGCATGAAGGCGGGCGCCGTCGCCCCCGGTGGCAGCGAGCGGCTGATCACCAGGCGGGCGGGCGAGGACACGCTGGTTGCAGCCATCCGGCGCCGCGACGGCGCGTTGCTGCGCTCGCGCACCATCCGCGGCCGCTGGGGAGTCGCGCCGGTCGCGTTCGACGGCGCGACGACGGGATTGTCGGCCGACGGCCGCGCCCTCGTGCTCGTGCGCCCCGAGCGGCGCTACCCGCCCACGAGCACCCGGCTCGCCGTCCTCGACGCGCGCACGCTCGCGGTGCGGCGCGAGATCCCGCTTGCGGGCTTCTTCACCCTCGATGCCGTCTCGCGGGACGGGCGCTGGGCGTACCTGATCCAGTACGCGAGCGAGGACGTGCTCGACTACCGCGTGCGTGCGCTCGACACCGAGACGGGGCGGCTGGCGGCGAGCGACGTCGTCGATCCCCGCTCGCCCGGCGAGCAGATGGGCGGGCTGCCGATGACCCGTGCCATGAGCCACGACGGCCGCTGGGCCTACACGCTCTACAGCGGTGGCGAGGAGACGTTTATCCACGCGCTGGACACGGCAGGGCGCACCGCGGCGTGCATCGACCTCGAGATGCTGCTTCCCGACAGCGACCTGACGGGCTACCGGCTGCGCGTGAGCGGCAACGGCGGCCGCATCGACGTGCGGGCTCCCGATCGGAGTCTGGTGGCGACCGTCGACGCGCGCACGTTCGCGGTCAGCGAGCCGGGACAGCGGCCTGAGCCCGCGCCGGCGGCGACGCGCAACACCCCGACCGAGCCGCCCGACGACAGCGGGTTCCCCTGGCTCCCCCTGTTCCTGGTCGCGGGGTTGGCCGGCGTGTGCGCTCTCGGCGTGGCGATCGCCCGGCGCCGGTTCGCGTGAGCTAGCGCGTCACGGACACGAGGCTGAGCTCCTCGTTCCGGACAACCTGCCGGACCTCCAGGTGGTGGCGAGCCACCCGGCGCTGCAAGCGCACCCAGGGCACGTCGCGTAGCTCGAGAGCTAGCCCCGGGACGTGCGGGCGGCGGAAGGGCAGCGGGCTCACGCCGAGCCGCCAGGCGAGCGCGGTCGTCTCGATGCCCTCCACGGCCACGTGCCGCCTGCCCCTGAATGTCTGCGGGTCCACCCTCTCCATCAGGGCGACGAGGCTCTGATCGACGTCGGCACGGTGCTCGATCCTGGCGGTCTCGCTTCTGGTGGCGGGCGCCGCGGTGAGGCCGGATCCCGCTACGGCCGCGAGGACCACCCCCGCCAGCGCCGCCTGCGTCATGCGCCGGCGCGGCAGACGCACCAGCATGGTGAGTCCCGCGGCACCCGCGATGCCCGCGGCAGCCGCAGCGGGGAGCAGGAAGCGCTGAATGCCCGGATAGCCGAGCGCCGACATCGCTGCCACCTCCGCTGTCCATACCAGCGCGCCCGCGGAGAGCGCGAGTAGCAGCGGGTCGCGGCGGCGCAGGCCCGCGACGAGCGCCACGGGGACGCCCGCGAGCAAAACGGCCGGCACCAGCTCGGCCCCACGGCCCAGCACGACGAGCGACGGATGCCCGCCGCCCCGCTGGATCTCGACGGCCTGCTTGCTGATCCGGGCCAGGTGCCCGCCCGTGAACGGGCTACCCGAGCCGATGTAGTCGCCGCCGAACCACAGCGCCGGGACGGCGACGAGCGCCGCACCCACCCAAGGGCGCAGCCCTGGCCGGCGGCGCCATGTGACGACGCCGGATGCCGCGAGCAGCGGCCAGGCCTCGGGGCGCAGCAGCGACGCGAGCAAAGCGAGCGCGAGGCCTGCGCCGTCGCGCCGTGCCAGGTACCGGTCGAGCCCTCCGAGCAGCACGGCGGTGAGCACCGGCTCCGACTCTCCGACGCCCGCCTCGAACAGCCAGCCGGGCACCAGCAGCAGCGCGGTGGCCGCCAGAAGCCCGGCCCAGGGCCCCGCGGCGCGGCGACCCAGCCGGAACGCAAGCAGCAGCGCGACCACTGCCGCCGTGCGCACGCCGAACAGCCATAGCCATGGCGCCGCGTCGCCCAGCGGTGCGAGCGGAATCGCGATCAGGCCGGTGAGTGGCTTCCAGCTGGGATAGGTCGCGGTCGTGAACGGAAGCGAGCCGACGATCTCACGGCCCCAGAGAAGCCAGCCCCAGGCGTCGTAGCTGAGCGAGGGCGCGAAGGGCATTGACGCCCCAGCCACAAGCGCGCACACCAGCAGCATCGGGTCAGCGTGGCGCCCGTTCGTGAAGCCCGCATGAGGGCGCCTCCCGCGTCAGCGAGAGCGGGTGAGCGTCAGCCCAGGTAGCGCTCGACCGTGCGCGCGTCCCGCAGCTCCGCCTCGTCCGGGTCGCGACCGGCGTCGCGGAAGGCGCGACGCTGGCGCAGGTAGTCCCAGAGCCGGTCGAGGCAGATGCGCACCTCCTCGAGCCGCTGTGCATCGGCGGCAACACGCTCGCCCGTGGCGCCGGCCTCGCTCTCGTCGTGTCGCAGCGAGCGCTCCTCGGCCTCGAGCTGCTCGATGCGCGCCTGGATCTGCTCGTCACTCATCGCTTTGGCCATAGGGAGAAACTAGTCTCGTCGCTCGTGTCGCGCACGCTTGTGTTCATCCCAGCCTGGAACGAGGAGAGCTCGCTGCCCGGCGTGCTGGAGGAGGCGCACGCAGCGCTGGCCGACGTCGATCTCCTCGTCGTCGACGACGGCTCGACCGACGGCACCGCGGCGGCGGCCCGCGAGGGCGGCGCCGATGTCGTGTCGTTCGGGGAGAACCGCGGCCTGCGCGCGGGAATAGCCGAGGGCTACCGGCAGGCGCTCGAGCGCGGCTACGACTACTGCGGGCGGCTCGACGCCGACGGGCAGCACCCGGCGGCGGAGCTCGCGCGGATGCTCACACTGGTCCGCTCGGACGCATGCGACGTCGCGGTCGGGTCGCGCTTCCTGCCCGAGTCCGGCCGCGACGGCGAGCGCTACAGGCCGACCCCGGAGCGCGTCGTGGGCACGTCGCTGCTGCGGCTCCTGATGCGCCTGCGGCTCGGCCAGCCGATCTCCGACGGCACCAGCGGGCTGTACGCGGTCAACCGCAGCGCGCTCGCGCTGCTCGCCGATCCCTACGTGTGCGAGGCGCCCGAGGTGGAGGCGCTCGTTCGCATCACCGACGCGAAGCTGCGGCTGATGGAGGTGCCGGTGCACATGCGGCAGCGCGAGCACGGCGAGTCGTCGTTCCGCGGGCGGCGAGCCGCCCGGCTGGTCGTGACGATCGGCCTCACGCTGTTTGCGGGCGAGCTGCTGCGCCGCCGCCATCAGGCGCAGCAGGGGAACGGGCTCGCGCGCCGGCTGCGATGGCGCGGCTGATCGCCACCGAGCCGAGCATCAGGACCACCGTGCCGGCGAGCTGCCGGCGACGTCCGAGCTGACGCGCCGGCGCGAGCGGCCACATCATCGGTGTCGGGGCGGCCCGGTCACCGGCGTCGTGCAGAAGGTGAGAGACGAGCGCCCCGAAGGCCGCCCATCCGTGCACGGGGCCGGCCGCGGCGGCGACCGCCGCGCCGGCGCCGAGCGCGGTGATCAGGCTGTGCGTGCGCGGGCGTGTCGGGAGCGACGTGGTCGCCTCGATTCGCACCGACCGGGCGGCGACCGCGTGGTCGACGTCGATCACGAGCGCCGCGGCGACCGCGGTGACCAGCACCCGCCGCCCTGCGCTCGGAACCAGCGGCGCCACCACCGCCGCCGCGATCAGCGCGTGCTGAAGCGGGTCGGTGTAGAGCTGGATGCGGGAGGGCGTCAGAGGCCGGCGGCTCCCCCCACGGGGTAGTGGTCCGAGCCCGTCGTGCGGAAGTTCGACTCGATCCGGGTCAGCTCGTCGGGGATCGACAGCCCGCCGAAGTCGAGCACGTCGCCGCTCAGCGGCTGCGCGCCGCGGACGGTCAGGTGATCGATGATCGCCCAGCGGGTCGCGCCGTTGAAGGAGCTCGACCATGGATGGGTGGGCTCGCGATTGCCGACGGCGTCCAGCACGTCGACGAACCCGGCGCGCTTCACCACGCCGCCCGCGGTGCCGGTCACCGAGTCCTCGTTGAAGTCGCCGCAGACGACGTCGATCGCGCCCGCGGCGGGTGGGAGCTGGGACATCAGCGAGCGCGCCTCGCGGCCGCGGTTGGCCTCCTTGTCGCTGTCCAGGTGGATCGAGGCGGCGCGGAAGCGGCGGCTGGTCGCCCTGTGCACGCCCTCGACGAGCTCGGCGTGGTCCCCGTCGCCGGACAGCGCGATGTCACGGAACACCAGGTTCGAGAACGCCTGGCGCCGCACCATGATCGCGGTGCCGTTGGGCGCCCACGGGATCTCTGGAACGACCCAGTTCGACCACCAGTCGCGGTCATTGTGCGACATCGCTCCGGCGAACCCGCTGCCCACCGCCGCCAGGAAGGCCGGGAACTCCGACTCCTGCACCTCCTGGAGGCAGAAGACGTCGGTGTCCGCGGCCCGCGAGGCCAGGAACGAGGTGATGCGGGCGCGCCGATCGGCCGCGTCGAGCAGCGACATGTCCATCTCGGGCGGATACCAGTCGGGCGCAGCCCAGACGGGCGCCAACACGTTGAAGGTGACCATCCCGAGCTGCGCGTTCGGCGGCGGAGGAGGCGCGGGTGCCGCCGCCGGCCACGTCGCGAGCACGGCCGAGGCCGCCAGCGCCGCAAGTGAGAGTCGCCGCATCGCCCTCATGACGCGTCGAAGGGGCCGGTGATCTCGAACGTCATGCCGGCGCCGTCCGTCCCGCGCTGCGAGTTCACGTACAGACGTGACCCGTCGGGCGAGAACACGGGGCCGGTGACCTCCGAGCCGTCGTGGCCGGCGAACTGCAGGAACGGCACCGCCGTCCAGTCGTCGCCGGATCGGATGAGCTGCACGAGCTGGATGTCGTCCGCGTCCTCGGCGACGAACCCGTCGCCCGTGCGCTCGTGGACGGTGACGTTGTCGGGCTCGTGCAGAGCGTCGTTTGCGTTCGCGCCCTGGCCGTCGTAGATGACGCGGATCCGCTGGGTGGTCAGGTCGAGCGCCCACACGCGGTCGTTGGCCGTCGTTGAGAAATAGAGCACGTCGCGCGAGATCCACGCGCCCTCGCCGCGGTCGAAGACCGTCGCGTCCTGCTTGCGGTAGGGACGCTTCGGCGAGACCTCGAACCAGCTCACCGCGCCCCCGGTGCCGACGGATGCGACCTCGAGGACGCCGCTCGTCAGGTCCCCTCTGCGGTCCGGGCGGAAGCGATAGAGCCGCCCGTCGTGATCGTCCTCCGTGAGGTAGACGAAGCCGGTGGCGGGGTGCACCGGCGAGGCCTCGTGGATGAATATCCCAAGCGCCGGCCGGGGCGTGCCCTGGCTTCCCGGCAGGAACGGGTTGCACTCCCACACGCGGCCGTTTCTGAACTCCTCGCAGGACAGCCACGTGTTCCACGGCGTCTTGCCGCCGGCGCAGTTCCACTTCGTGCCGGTGAGGATCCGGTATGCCGTGGTCGGCTGGCCGAGGGAGTTGAAGCGGATCGCCGAGACGCCGCCGGCGGTGCCGTTGTCCTCGCTGTTGCAGGCGAGGATCCAGCCGCCGTCGCGGGTCGCGAAGGTGGCGGCGCCGTCCGGCTCCGGATGCCAGATGTAGTTCGTGCCGAGCACGGGCTCGCCGGTGCGCCCGAGCAGCCGTGCCGAGAACCCCGGCGGGAGCCGGACGCCGTTCGCGTCCGGGTCGCCGAGCAACCCATAGCCGATCGGCGGCGGCGCGTATGCCGAGGACGGAACGCCGAACGTCCGCCACCCGACCGCCGCCACGGCCGCCAGGGATGCCGTCTTCTGCACCAGCTCACGCCGGGTCGTCTCCAACTCTCCTCCTCCGTGAGGTGACCGGATGGCCGATCCTCTCACGCTGGAGGCGGTACTGTCACGCCGTGCGAGGTTCGACCCCCGCCGAGCTCGCGGCCGCGCCCCCTCCGAAGCAGCTTGCCACGAGCATTCACGGGGTCGTGCTGTTCGAGCTCGCGCCTCTACACGACGAGCGCGGCTCGCTGACCGAGCTGTGCCGGTTCGAGTGGATGTCGCCGATCGAGCTGCCGCAGTGGAATCTGGTCAAGAGCGAGGCCGGCGTCCTGCGCGGGATGCACTGGCACAACCACCACCACGATCTCATCTCGCCTGCCGAGGGGACGCTCCTGCTCGGGCTGTCGGACCTGCGTCGCGGGTCGCCGACGGAGGGCGCCGCGGAGCTGCTCGAGCTCGACGCGCAGCGCCCCGCCGCCGCGCTCGTTCCTCCCGGCGTGGCCCACGGGCTCTACAGCCGCGAGCCCACCGTGACGCTGTACGCGGTCAGCCGCTACTGGGACGCGGACGACGAGCTGGGCGTGGTCTTCGACGACCCGGACCTGGGCGTGCCCTGGCCGGTCTCGCGCGACGATGTCGTCCTCTCCGAGCGCGATGCCGCGCTGCCGGGTCTCGCCCTCGCCGGGCGCGTGCCGGACTGGGCCCCGGAGCCGCCGCGGGCCGCTGAGCCGGCCTCGTAGCGGGCCTGCGCCGGCTCCAGCCAGCCCTTCGTCACGAGACGGGCGATCACGTCCTCCAGGAAGCGACGACGGTGCTCCTCGTCCGCGAGCACCGCGCTCCAGCGCTCGAGCTCGGCCGCGCGCTGCTCGTCCGGCAGCTCCTCCCGCGAGTTGCTCGCGAGATGCAGCGCGGTCGGCGCCAGCAGGGACGCGGTCACCATCTTCGGCTGCTGCGCGAACTGCGTCCACACCTGGCGGTAGTGCGTGCCGCCGACGCGCCATCCGCGGGGAAGCTTGAGATAGGCCTTCCGCCTATGCGCGAGCGCGACCATCGGGATGAAGCGCTCGCCGGCCGCGAGCGCCTGCCGATGCGCGGGAATGCCGAGGTCGAAGGGCTTGACGCGGGCGCTCCCGTCCGGCAGCGCGCCGACGACCAGCGATGTCGCCAAATGCGCCCGCTCGAGCAGCTCGCCGAGCCGCTCGACGTGGTCCGGGAACCACAGATCGTCGTCCGCCAGCCAGAAGACGTGGTTCGAACTGGCCTCCACGACCGCCTGGTGCCGGTGCTCGAACCCGTGGCCCTCGCCCTTCGGGTTGTCGACGAAGCGCACGCGATCGTCCGCCTCCACGAGCGACTGCGCGGCCGCCCGGGTGGGCTCGTCCACGCCGTCGCCGACCACGATCACCTCGATGTCGCGCTCCGTCTGCGACAGCGCGCTGCGGACGGATAACGGCAGCGTCGACGCATGGGAATGGGTGGGCACGATGGCCGTCGCGACCGGCATGGCGTCAGGCCTCCACCCCGGCGAGCTCTCTGAGGCGAGCGATGGCGGCGACCTCCGCCGCGCCCTCTGCGGCGGAGCTGCGCGGCGGGAGCCCGCCGTCGAGGTGCGAGATGAACGCGCGCAGCTCGCGCAGCAGCGGGAGCTCGGTGGAGATCGGCCGCTGCTCCTCCTCGCGCGTCACGTCACGCTGCAGCGCTCCGCGCGTGACGACGACGTGGTCGCTGTAGGGGTCGGAGAGCATCGCCACCCCGTCCTCGCACACGAGCCGCAACTCGCGGCGGCGCTGCCCGCTTGCGATGGACACGTCGATCGTGGCCGTCGGCTGCCCGTTGCCGAGCAGGCCCACGAGGCCGGTGACCATGCCGCCGCTGCGCTCGATCGAAGCCGCCCGCGGGTCCGGGATCCTGCCGAGCACCTCGAGCGCGATCGAGATGTCGTGCGGCGCGAGCATCCAGACCCCGTCGACGTCGCCGTGCGGGTTGCCCCAGCCGATCCTCGTCGTGTGCAGCGACGAGACCGGCCCGAGCTCGCCCGAGCGCGCGATGGACCCGAGCGCCTCCACGCCCGGATGGTGGCGCCACTTGTGCATCACGAAGAGCCTGTCCGGCGCGCGCGCAGCCAGCGCAGCCGCGTCGGCCGGGTCATCCGCGAGCGGCTTCTCGACGAAGACGGGCACGCCGAGGTCGAGCAGCTCGTCGAGCACCTCCGCGTGCGTCGTGGTCGGGGTCACCACCACCGCACCCCGGACTTCGGGAAGCTCATCGATCGAGGCGACAACCGCGCTCGCGCCGCCCGACTCGGCCCGCTCGCGGCTCGCCGCGCTCCGGGCGACCACGACGACGTCAGAGCCCAGCGCAAGGAGGTCGCGCAGCACGTGCGCGCCCCACTTGCCGCAGCCTACGAGTGCCAGCCGGCGTCCCACGAACCAACCCTACGGCTTCACACTCGAATCACCCATGTCGGGTGAAGACCTACGGCCGCAGACGATGAAGAGTTGCCGTATGCCGTCCTCCTGCTGCGCGCCGTCTGCCCCCACTCGGAACGCGACGGCTGTCGAAGCGGTTACCACGACTCGCCCCGGCTCAACCGACGGCATGGTGCAGCTGGCCGGCGGCGAGTTCCTGATGGGGAATGTGGGCCCGCGGTCCTACCGCGATGACGGCGAGGGACCGATCAGGCGGGTGCAGCTCGACCCGTTCTGGATCGACGTCCGCGCCGTCTCGAATGCCGACTTCGCGCGTTTCGTCGAGGAGACCGAACACGTCACCGAGGCGGAGCGGTTCGGGTGGTCATTCGTGTTCGGCGGGCTGCTCCCGGACGACTTCCCACCCACCCGTGGGGTGGCGCACGCGCCCTGGTGGCGGCAGGCTGAGGGCGCTGACTGGCGCCGACCCGAGGGCCCACAGTCGGACCTGGATGGGCGGTCGGACCATCCGGTGGTCCACGTCAGCTGGAACGACGTCCAGGCCTACTGCAGCTGGGCGGGGAAGCGCCTGCCGACCGAAGCCGAGTGGGAGTACGCGGCGCGAGGCGGGCTGGAGGGGAAGCTGTTCCCCTGGGGTGACGAGCTCGAGCCCGGCGGCGAGCACCGCATGAACGTCTGGCAGGGCACGTTCCCGGCCGAGAACTCGGTCGCAGATGGCTTCTACGGCACCTGCCCCGTGGACGAGTTCGCGCCGAACGGCTTCGGCCTTCACAACATGACCGGCAATGTCTGGGAGTGGTGCGCAAACTGGTTCCACCCGAATTTCCACACGCGGGACACCCGCACCAATCCGCAGGGACCGCCTGCCGGAGCCAACCGCTCGACCCGCGGCGGCTCCTACCTTTGCCACCACTCCTACTGCGAGCGTTACCGGGTGGCGGCGCGTAACTCGCTGACGCCCGATTCGACAACGGGGAACACGGGATTTCGGTGCGTCCGCGACGCGCGGTGAGGAGGCTAACCCGACGACGCGAAGGCGCCGCGATCGTCACAGCTGGATCAGGTTGACCCCGGCGAGCGGGCCGCGGACCTGTTGCATGACACCTCCGGTGGCCAGGTCGCCCAGGTCGATCGCGACGAAGCCCGCGCCCTCGAACAGTGCGATCACGCCTGCCTTCGCATCGACGTCGTCGCCCGAGAGAAAGATCACTCGGCGGCCACCGGCCTCGTGAGGATCGGATGCGAGCACCCCCGCGCCGAGCGTGTTCGCCGCCTTGACGAGGCGCGCCGGGGAAACGAGGTCGGCGACCAGCTCGCTCGAGGTTCTCCCGTTGAGGTCGCTGGGGTCGAAGTCGTTCGTTGCGTCGATCACGACCTGGTCGTTCCAGTCGAGGCCCTGAACGGCGTGCCGGACATTCCCCCACGGCACGGCGAGCACGACGATGGCGGCTGCGGACGCCTCCTCGACCGTCCCCGCCGATACACCGTGGCCAAGCGACTCGACGAGGGACCCGAGCGTCTCAGGGCCGCGGCTGTTTGAGATCACGACCGTGCGCCCTGCGCGCAACGCGGTCCGTGCCATCGCCTGCCCGATGCGGCCGGCGCCGATGATCCCGACGCTGCCGTCTGTCGATGCCATCTCCGTTCCTCCTAGGCTGGTTGGCCTTGGGCGCGGAGTCTCTCGGCCTCGGCCACCCCGACTTTGTCGTCGACCTTTGCCACTTCGGCGAAGTACCAGTTGGTGGCGTCCTGGGCGGCGGCGCCAAGCGGCCCGGCCCAGTCGCGGAAGAGTTCGGTCACGACGCCGACCGCGGTGTTCGGCACCGCGCCGGCGTGCGCAAGCCGTTCGATCGCGGTGCGGTGCTGGGCCTGGGTGCGGCTGCCGGTGGCGTCGGTGATGAACATCGCGTCGTAGCCGCGCTTGAGGGCGTCCACGACCGCGAAGGCGAGGCAGACCTCTGTTTGGAGGGCGCCGAAGATGAGCCGTTTGCGGCCGGTCGCCTCGATCGCCTGGCGGAAGCCCTCGTCCTCGAAGGAGTTCATCGAGGTCCGGTCGATCGGCTCGACGTCGGGCATCTCGGCCTGGATCGTGGGGTCCGTGGGGCCGTTGAAGCCGATTTCGACGCCGATCGTCGACAGCACGATCGGTACGTCGAACGCCCTGGCGGTCCTCGCCAGCCAGCGGGCGTAGAACGCGACCAGCTCCGCGCTCGTCTCCGACCGGATCGACTCGAGCTGGTCCTTCTGATAGTCGATCAGCACCAGCGCGCAGTCCTGGCTGGTCCAGACACCCAGGTCCTCGTTCATCCTCAATCTCCTTTTCTCTCGCGCGGACGGGTCCGAGAATCGACGACGCTCAGGTGAGTGGTCATCACCCGATTCCGATGATTCGCCTGCCCTAAGCTGATCCAAGGACCCGACCATGGCGCGACCATGACCACCGTGACGACGACGCAGCGGGGCGTGCTCGACCGCCACGACCTCGTCCAGATGCTGGATCGCGCTGTGACAAAGCGCGTCACGGTCGTCTCGGCGCCGGCAGGGAGTGGGAAGACCTCACTGTTGCGTGCGTGGGCTGACCGCTCGAGCGACACCCGTCGCGTCGCGTTCGTGTCCGTCGAGCGCGACCTGCAGGATGAGCGGCGGTTCTGGAGCGCTGTGCTACACGCGATCGGTGGCCCGGCGATCGCTGCGGTCGACGGCGACCAGCTGGTCGACAGAGTCGTGTCGGAGGTCGCCGAGCAGGTCGGACCTGTCGTGTTGATCATCGACGATCTCCACGAGCTGCGGTCGCCTGATGCGCTGACGCAGCTCGAGCAGTTGCTCGCGACCCTGCCGAGCTCTGCGCGCGTCGTGTTGTCGTCTCGCCGGGATCCGCCGATCAGGCTCCACCGGCTCAGGCTTGCCGACGAGGTCGCCGAGATCCGAGCAGGCGATCTGCAGTTCTCCGAACGCGAGACGCGCGAACTGCTCTCAACCTCCGAGATCAGCCTGTCCGAGGCCGGGGCGGCAGCGCTCCACCGGCGCACGGAAGGTTGGGCGGCGGGCCTGCGCCTGGCCGTGATCTCGCTCAGCGGCCACCCGGATCCCGAGCGATTCGTGGCTCAGTTCTCGGGCACCGACAGGGCGATTGGGGAATACCTGATCGCCGAGATGCTCGAGCGCCAGCCGAGCGAGGTTCAGAGCATGCTGCTGCGGACCTCGCTCGTCGACCGGATGAACGGTGAGCTCGCTGACCTGCTGGCGGGCCGGTCGGGCTCAGAGCAGATGCTGCTCGAACTGGAGGACGCCAACGCCTTCGTCGTGTCGCTGGACGCTGAGCGAACGTGGTTCCGGTACCACCAGCTTCTGGCGGATTTCCTGCGTCTGGAGCTTCGCCGTACGTTCGCCGATGAGGTTCCCGACCTGCACCGCCGGGCCGCACAGTGGTTCGCTGACCACGGGGATGTCGTCGAGGCGGTGCGGCACAGGCTCGCGGCCGGCGACTGGCCTGACGCAGCGCGGCTCGTCGCAGACCACTCGTTCAGATGGGTGCTCGACGGGCAAGCCGGAACGATCGACGCGGTGCTGCAGGCGTTTCCAGAGGGCGCGTCAGCCGATCACCCTGACCTCGCGCTCGCCCACGCGGCGGCTGAGCTCAACCGAGGACACCTGGACGAAGCGGCTGCTCAACTGACGCTGGCCGAGTCCCATGTCGCGAGCGCCCCGCCGGCTCGGCGCGGTCGCCTCACCGTGGCGATCGCTTCACTGCGGTTGGCGCTGGCAAGGCGGAACGGGCAGTTCACGGAAGTGATCGAGCAGGTGAACATGCTCGATGCTTCGATCGCCGACGACTCGAACGATCGGATCGAGATGGACAGTGAGCTGCGGGCGGTCGCGCTGTTGAATCTTGGGATCGTCGAGACGTGGTCTGGGCGACTCGCCGACGCTCAGCGGCACCTCTCGGAGGGAGCTGCCCTCGCCCAGACGATCGGCCGGCCCTACCTGGAGGTCGCGTGCCGCGCGCATCAAGGGTTCCCGTCGAAGCTCGTCTCCGTTGCCGAGGCATACGAGCGCGGCCGTGAGGCGGTGGCGCTGGCCGAGCGTTATGGCCTGGAGGACCGGCCGATCCTCGCCCCGGCGCTCGGTGCGGCCGGCGGCATGGCGATCTGGATGGGCGAGTTCGACGAGGGGGAGCGCTGGCTACGCCGTGCCTGGGAGGTCGCCGAGGCACGCGTCGACCCGGCCGCGGCGGTGCTTCTGCACGTGGCGACGGGCATGTTGCATGCCGGTCGCGGGCAGCACCGATCGGCCGTCGAGGAATTCGCGGCGGCAGCGCAGGCGCAGTCGCTGCTCACCGGCGTGCACGCGCTTGCCCCCCGGATCACCTCATGGCTCGCCTCCGCGCAGGCTCGCCTTGGGATGACAGATGAGGCGCGCGCGATGCTCAGCGGATTCTCCTCCGAACCCGCGCGAATGGGTGCCATGAACAACGCCTGCGCAGTGATCGCCATCGCGGAGGGGGACCCCGCGAGGGCGGTCGAGGCGCTCCGAGATGTTCCGGCCAACACTCCCCTGGTCGGTCCCGCGTTCACACTTGTCGAGACGCATCTGCTCTCTGGCATCGCGCACCTGTCCCTTGGGGACCGAGACGCCGCGGCTGCCGCGGCAGAGGCAGCGCTCGCGGCCGCCGAGCCAGACCGGCTGATCTTCCCGTTTGCAGCGACGGAAGCCGCGGAGCTGCTCGACGCGCTCCCGCGTCACGCAACCGCTCATGGGGCCCTGCTGACCGAGATCGTCGACCTGCTGCGAGGCGAGCCTGCGCCGAGCAGCGAGCGACCGAGCCTGTCTCAACCGGAGGAGCTCAGTCCAAGCGAGTTGCGTGTACTGCGATACCTCCCCACCAACCTGACACGGCCGGAGATCGCGGGGGAGCTCTACGTCTCCATCAACACGGTCAACACGCACATCCGCAACATCTACTCGAAGCTCGGCGCGCGTGATCGCTCTTCCGCCGTGGGACGCGCCCGCGAGCTGAGGCTCCTCTCACAGAATCACCGGATTCCGGCGTCGCCCGATCACTAGGCCGGGCTGCACGATGAATGCGTGCCCACACCGCCGGGCGTGTACCGGATCCGGATAAGCGGCCGCCTCGGAGCTACCGCGCTCTCAGCCTTTCCCTCGATGGCCTCTGAGCTGAAGGGCACGGAGACCGTGCTCACCGGCCTGCTTGAGGACCGGTCCGCCGTGTTCGGCGTCCTCGCGCAGATCGAAGCCCTCGGCCTCGAGCTGCTCGAACTGCGGCAAGTCCAACCGAAGGGAGATCCTCCTTGAGCACCGAGCAGCAAGAGAACCTCGACGCAATCCTCCGACAGTCAGCCTTCCCGGTCGGCAGCGGTGTCGACGAGCAGCGCCGACTGCTCCGAGAGTTGCTGTCGGCGCAGCCGCTGCCGGCCGACGTGACCGTGAGCCCAGCCGACCTGGGCGGCGTCCCAACAGCCGAGATCACGATCGACGGAATCGAGCCTCGACACGTTGTTCTGTACTTCCACGGCGGCGTGTACGCGATGGGGGAAGCCGCTCTCGCGGCTGATCTGGCCTCGCAGGTCGCCCGGCGGACGGACGCCAAGGTCATCTCCGTCGACTACCGGCTCGCCCCCGAGCACCCGTATCCGGCGGCGGTCGACGACGCTCTTGCGGCCTATGAAGCCCTCCTGCAGAACGGCATCGCCCCTTCGGACATCGTCCTCGCGGGAGAGTCCGCCGGCGGCGGGCTCGGCGTCGCCACCCTTGTCAACGCCCGAGATCACGGGCTGCCCCTGCCAGCCGCGGCCTTCGTCATGTCACCGATGACCGACCTCACCCTGGCCGGGACGACCATGGAAACCAAACGCGAAGTCGACCCGCTGATCAGCCGAGAAGCACTCCAACCCCGAGTCGCCGACTATACGGCTGGACAGGACGCCGCTATTGCCCTCATCAGCCCGATCTTCGCCGATCTGTCCGGCCTGCCGCC
>Ga0207706_10000394_pt1 | contig 47059 bp, 41 predicted proteins | sample KBSC53metaG_FD_184318 | JGI IMG/M metagenome (GOLD analysis project Ga0207706, IMG submission 184318) | Corn rhizosphere microbial communities from Kellogg Biological Station, Michigan, USA - KBS C5-3 metaG (SPAdes) (version 2) | ecosystem: Host-associated > Plants > Roots > Rhizosphere > Soil ... | reverse complement strand
CGAGCGCCTGTTCTACCGTTCCGAAGCGGCGAATGAGTTCGACCGAACCCTTGTCACCGATCCCCGGAGCGCCCGGGATATTGTCCACGGAGTCTCCACGCAGCGCCATGACATCGATGACGCGCTCCGGCGGCACGCCGAGAATCTCTTCCACCTTTTTCGCGTCACAGATCAGATTGTCCTTGGGCGGATTCAGCACCAGGACGCGATCGTTGACCAGTTGCAGCATGTCCTTGTCGCTCGAAACCACGTACACCAGGTACGATTGCGCCGCGGCTTTGCGGGCCAGGGTGCCGATCACGTCATCGGCTTCGTAGCCCGCCAGTTCGAGGATAGGAATGCGATAAGCCTCGAGCGCGCGCCGGATGTAGGGCACCTGCTGCACCAGTTCCGCCGGCATCTCGCTGCGATTGGCCTTATAGCCGTGATATTCAACTTCCTGGAAGGTCTGGGTCTTCAGGTCGAACCTGCGTACCTTGGTGACGGCCTCGGCTTCGGTATCGCGGAAGGTGGGTGCGGCCACGTCGAATACCGCAGCCAGGTATTCTGGCGAAAAGTCCTCGCGCAATTTGCGCAGCATGTTGACGAAGACGTAGGTGGCCGCGGTAGGCAAGCCGGTCTTGGTGGTCATGCCGCGCTGCCGCGCCATGGCATGGTAGGCGCGAAAGATGAAGGACATCGCATCCATGAGAAAGATGCGGCGGCCATCGGTGGCTGTCAGCCTGGGTGCAGCGGGTGCAGGCTTCGTCGCCGGAGCGCCTTCGGGTGGCGGAGTCGAGAGTTTTCTTCGCGGAGGCAAGAGCTAAGTCTAGCAGGACAGAGCGGGCAGCAACGGGCACCTGGCCTCAGCGCCGCCGCCCTGGATTCATTGCCGTTTTCCCATTCCTGATTGCCAGCTATCGCTTGTATCCGGATAACCAGTTGATAGATACCAGTTCTCTGTTGTCAGTTGGTGCTCTTCACCGGCTTGCCGTATTCGGTTTGATAGTGCAGTTTGATTACGCCGCATGTGCCCTGATCCTGCGAATAAACCACGCAGGTATCGAAGGGGCGGGAATAGACGTGCAGGCTCACCGCACGCTGGTTGAATTCACGGGGGTTGTACACCCGGTGCACCGGTTCCAGTGGGTCCACGGCGCAGGGTTGGCGCGGGTTCATTTCGACTGTGTCGGCGGTTTCGAGCTTGCAGGTACCCTGGTCGAGGTCCTGCGCAATCGTGCGGTAGTTTTCGACCCGCAAGCGCCCGATTGGGACCGCCATCCAGCAATTCTGCTCACGGTGGTTGTGCACCGAACTCGCCTGACCCACTTCCCAGCAGATGGCAATCAGTTCATACAGCGGCGTCTTGTCAATCAGGTTGCGGGTATAGTGCTGGCGGTCCCAGGTCAGGTAGGGCGTCAGGGTGTCGGATGCAACCGGAGTGTTCTCCAGAAAACGAATGATCTGGTCGATCCGGCGGAAGGCCGGCTCGGGATACTTTCTCAGCTCCGCGACAAAATCCTGGATTGGAACCGGCTTTGATATGGCTTGTGTTCCCATGGCTCACTCCTGCAAGGCCCAGTATATTCCTGGGATCGGTCACTCCAGAAACATGCAATCTCCGTAAGAATAGAACCGGTAGCCCTGGCCCACGGCATGGCGGTAGGCATCGAGCACGCGCTCACGGCCAGCGAACGCGCACACCAGCATGAGCAGAGTGGACTGCGGCAGATGAAAATTGGTCAGCATCGCGCCCACCACGCGGAACTCATGGCCGGGATAGATAAAGATATCGGCCTCGCCGCTGCCGGCCTGTATGCTTCGCGATTCCCGGGCGGAATATTCCAGCGTCCTGACCGTGGTCGTTCCTACTGCCACCACCCGCCGTCCGGAATCCAGAGCGCGATTGATCGCCGCAGCCGCGTCTGGGGAAATGGAATACGATTCGCGGTGCAGTTTGTGCTCTTCTACGCGCTCTTCGCGCACCGGTTGGAAGGTACCTAACCCCACGTGCAGCGTCACTTCGGCGGTTTCAATGTCTCGCTCTTTCATCCCGGCAAGAATTCCTGGCGTGAAGTGCAGACCCGCGGTGGGCGCGGCCACCGAGCCCTTTTCCCGGGCATAGATGGTCTGGTAGCGCTCCCGGTCAGCGGGAGCGTCGGGCCGATCAATATAAGGAGGAAGCGGGATATGGCCGATGCTTTCGACCGCGGCAAAGAAATCCGGCACGGCAGCGAAGCGGATGCGGCGCTCTCCAAAACTGCCTCGGGCCACGACTTCCGCCTGTAATTCGTCGTGCTCGCCGAAAAACAGATGCTCTCCCGCGCCGATTTTTCGCCCAGGCCGCGCAAGGCACTCCCACTCGTTGGGCTCGCTCGAAACCTGCCGGGTCAGGAGGACCTCGATTCTGCCCCGCAAAAAATCGCGTGCAGCCGGGTTCTTTGCACTGAGCGGCTGCGCTTTCACACCACCTCTCCTGCCATACAGGCGCGCGGGGAAGACGCGCGTATTGTTGAACACGACCAGATCGCCCGCTCGCAGCAGGCCGGGAAAGTCCCGGAATTTTTCGTCGCTCACTCCTTCAGCAGCCCGATTCAGATGCAGCAACCGCGACGCTGCCCGGTCGGACAAAGGTTCCTGGGCGATGAGTTCTTCAGGAAGTGAATAATTGAAATCGGAAATCAGCACTGGGCTTGATTATAGGATTTTTTCTGTTTTCATCCGAAAGCAGGACAGGGTGGGCTCATGCAAGAATGTAATAGTGTGTAAACGGCGTTGTAACCGCCAACGTGGTTGAGTTAACATACGCGGAAACAGCTGGGGCTTGCGGTCCAACTTTCCGAAAACGATGTCCAGCGAACGTCAACATCGGCGCGAAATCGTCCTCTTTGGCAGGGCCCTGCACGAGCGCGGCTACGTAGCCGCAATGGACGGCAATCTCTCCGTGCGCCTCGACCAGCGCCGCATCCTCGCCACTCCAACCTCCATGTGCAAGAGCATGATGAAGCCTTCGGACCTGGTCATCGTGGACATGGAGGGCCGCCATCTGGAAGGACGCCGCGACGTCTCCAGCGAAATCGCCATGCACCTGCTGATTTACAGGTTGCGGCCGGATGTGCAGGGCGTGGTGCATGCCCATCCGCCCACCGCCACCGGCTTTGCCGCAGCCGGCATGGCGCTCAATCAACCGCTGGTATGCGAGGTGGTGATCGGGCTGGGCTCGATCCCGCTGGCCAAATACGGCACGCCGGGAACGCCCGAGCTTACCGCTGCGCTCGAACCCCTGGTTCCCCAGTACGATGCCATTCTCATGTCGAACCACGGCGTGGTCGCGTATGGCGCCGACCTGCATCAGGCCTACATGAAGATGGAAACCGTCGAGCACTTTGCCCAGATCGCGCTGGTCACCCACCTGCTCGGACGCCAGCAACCCCTGGGCAGCGAGGAACTGGGAAAGTTGATGGCGGCGCGCAGCAAATATCAGGGATCAAGGTCAGCCGCGTCCCTGCCCCTGGCCGTTCCCTATGCCGGCGACACTGATGACCGCCCGCAACCCGTTGCCCGACCTTCCCGGCGAGTACGTCACCGGTAGGGTCTGGATGTAGGTCGTGTGTGTGGTCGTGTGTGTGGTCGCGGGCGACTCACCCGCGAGACAGCTTCCAGTCAGAGGAACCGTGAGCGGCTCTCAGCGGTGTTCCTCGCTGCCTGCAGGCGGGTCGTCCCCTTCAATCGCTATCAATTGACCTGGATCCGGCTTAAAAGCCGCGGGCGGGTCGCCCGCGCCCACACAACCACACCACCAGCGAACTCCTACTCTCCACCGATTCGGAAGCGCATTCCGGCGCGGACATTGGCTCCCAGCGCCGGATATCCCACGACTTCCTGATAGGCCTTGTCCACGGCATTCTCGAGATTTACATAGGCCGTGATGCGGGAAGTGAAGGCATACCATCCGCCGAGATCCACGCGAGCGTACCCGGCCGCGTGGTTGATGCCGTAGCCGAGGAAATCCGAATCGGCGCGCCTCCCGATGAAACTTCCGCCCAGATTTGCTCCCCAGCGGGTGCTCAGGTAAGTCAGCAGCAAACTTCCCGAATGCTTGGGACGTCGGATCAGCGGCTGGCCCGGCCCGAGCAGCGGATCGAAAGCAAACGGCTGCTCCAGAATCTGCGTCGAAGTGTAGGTGTAGGAGCCGTCGAGCGACAGCTTCGCCAGCGGACGTCCGTGAAACTCCACCTCCGCCCCGTGCGCCAATGCCTCATTCACATTGACATACTGACCGCAGAAGGCGCTGGGTGGCGGACAGGCGGTCCCGGTCAGGAAGTTGAAATCGATCTTGTCATGAAACAGGCCGTTGAAGTACGTAGCTGTCAACGAGTAATCCCGGGAAAACTTCTGTTCCACGCCAGCTTCGAAGGAGCGCGCCTTCTCCGGCTGGAGGTCTGGATTGGGAATCACCGGAAAGCCGCCGCCATTCCCGAATGACTGGGCGAAGCTGGGCTCCTTGATACCGGCAGCGTAGCTGAAGCGGAAGCGCGTGCCGGAAAAGAAATTCCCGCCGCGCAGCGCCGTGAAGCCCAGCGCAATTCGCGGCACAACCTTATTTCCAAAACTTTGGTTGTGGACAAAGCGGGCCCCAGCCACTACGGAAAGCCGTCCGAGGGTCAGAAGCTGTTGTCCGTAAACCGCATGATTCAAGCGCACGCCGTGACTCAGAGAATCCGGAAGGCTGCCGGTGGTCCCGTTCTCATCCTCGAACTCATATCCCACCGTGGTCCGGGCCCAGCTTCGTTCCGTGTAGTCGCCCTGATAGTCGAAGCCGGCGCGGTTGATGTTGGTGATGGCGTGGAAGGGAGTATCGATCTGGTTGCCGAAGGGATCCACGCGGCCGGGCTGATTGACGGGTTGAATATTCGTGCGGTGCAGGGCGTACTCAAAGCCGGTTAAGCGATGCTGCCAGCGCGACGGCCCTGCTATCGTTAACTCCCCGCTGGCCAGCAGGTTGTTCTGCCGCGCGCGCTGGTCTAAGTCCGGCGGCAGGATGGGGTCGCCGTTGAAATTCCAGTAGCTCTGCACCCCGGTAGCGCTGTTGGAATGGCGCGCGCGCAGGCGCAAGACCGCCCAGTCGGTCAACCTCACGCCGACGTTCCCGCCCTGCAGTGAGTTTGAGTAATCGTCGTTCGGACCCTGCCCCATGGTGTTGAACTGATCGCCGAACAGGTTGTAATCGAAGCGGCCATTGGCGCCCGCCAGCGACGCATAGCCATTCGCCGTGCCCAGATTTCCGCCGTCGGCGCCGAAACGCAGCTCAGGAACCGGCGTGCTTCCAGTGCGGGTAAAAACTTGCACCACACTGGTCATGGCATCGGAGCCGTACAACGTGCTTTGAGAGCCGCGGACAAACTCCAGGCGGTCAGCGCCGGTCAGCGGAAGCACGCCGAAGTCGAAGATTCCTCCGGGGTCGTTGGCCGGAACTCCGTCCACAATTACCTTGTTGTACGTGGACTCGCCGCCGCGAACGAACAATGACGACAGCCCGCCACGCTGCCCGGCTGAACTCACCACCGCGCCGGGAAGAAAATGCAGGGCATCGTCGGCCGCTACCGGGCGCATGACTTCCAGTTGTCCTGCGCTCAGGACTTCCACGTCGGCCCCGCCTGCGCTGCTGGGAACCAGAGTGCGGGTTGCGCTTACAGTCACGGTTTCGGTAGCTGGAGCCAGCCCGAGGCTCACGGTAATAGTTTCCGAGTTGGACGCGGAAATGTCAGTGTTTGCGACCGCGAACCCCGCGGCCAGTATCCGCACCCGGTATGAAGCTGCTGCGGTTCCCCGAAACACAGCCACGCCCTCAGCGGATGTGGTCGCAATGGCGGCCGGAGTCGAGGAATCGACGGGAAACAATTCAACTTGCGCCCCAGCCACCGCCGCCGATTGGGGATCAACAACATGGATTGTGAAATCGGCGGCCGACGCCGCTGCCAGCAGGAATAAAACCGAAACGCAAATCTTGAAGAACCGCATGCACTCCTCCTTTGTCACGCGAAAGGGGTTGGTGTGGACGGTTCACGCCGGTCTCCTGGCTTGCGAGTAAGGACGAAATGCGGACTGTCGATCTTCCCAGTCCACGTAGGGGCAGGTGTCTCACCTGCCCGGCCGAGCTCAGCTCGGCTTTCCGGACGTCCGATGAATACAACCGGCCTTCCCGGGCTTCCCCAGTGACCGGCTGCGATTTCCTCGCTTACAGTTGCGCGGCAGCGCGGGATTCTCACCCGCTTCCCTCCTCGTCAGAATGACAAGGTTGCGCGAACCAAAGAAGTTGTGAAAGAGCAAACTGATTACGGTTTCGAAAATCTACTCCGCTCACGGCAGTGAAGTCAATCGGCACAAGATGGCGCCGGTGTGGCGCGGGCGCCCTCGCCCGCGGCTTTTGACTCTGGTCCTCCCTATCTGGAAACTCGGTGCGCGCCCAGTGCCTGGAAACCTAGTAACCCTCTGGATGGGTTATTCCAACCGGCCTGCTTGTTGAGAACAGCGCAAGCGGCGTGGCCGCGGTCCGGCCGCTCGCGGGCGATGGCGCCCGCGCCACACCACACAAAATCTAGTGCCCGCGATGCAGATGCTCCTTGATCCATTGCAACGCGCGAGTCGGCTGCAATTGTTGCGAATGATTTCCGTACCACAGCACCAGCCCGCCCATGCCGAGCAGGAGGAGCATCACGGCATTCAGCACCCAGCGGCGGCGATGTCCGGACTGGGCGACGGCCGCGGGCAGATTGGAAGCAGTCAGAGCGGTCTCAGGGGCCGCCGCTGCGGCGACGGGCGTGGCTCGTCGTGCCCGGAAGCTGGCCAGTACCAATAGCGCATTGGTGATCAGGATGACAGCGAACGCCAGTCCTGGAACAAACGCGAGTCCGCTGCCGCGCTCGCGCGCCACCTCGATAGCCAGGACTACCGTGATCAGTCCTCTGGGCAGCACCCAGAAAATTAGTTCCCGGTTGTGCTCTTCAATTCCCCGCCACGCCCAGCGGCTGGAATGAATGGCCAGCCAACGCGCCAGAAATAGGGACCCCAGCGTACCCACCATAAGCAGAGGATGCTCGCGAAAGATTCCCAACTCCGCCACCGCGCCGATCAGCACAAAAAAGAAGGTGCGCACCAGGAACGCCAGTTCGGAGTGAAACGTAAGCAAGGCCTGTTGTGACTCGGCCATTTGCGCGACTGGCAGAGTCAATCCCAGGCCGGGATCAACGCCAGGAAAGTTGGAGAGGGTCAGGCCAAAGCCCAGGACCGCGATCAGACCGTTCGCGCCCAACGCTTCCATTCCGGCATAAAGGACGAGAACAATCGAGAAGGTCAGCACTTGCCAGAAACGCTGTTCGGAGAGCACGTGCAACAGTCGCGACCACAGAATGCCTCCCGGGATAGCGAACAGCAGCGCAATTCCGACTTGATTCCCCAAGCCGTGCACCAGCCCTTGCGCGACTGCCCCACCCTGGCTGCGCATGTCGAGAAGCAGCCCGACCGTGAGCACGGCCAGCACATCTCCCCACGCCGCTTCCAGCATCAGCGTGACTCGGACCGGTTCTTCCGCCTGCAATTGCTGCAACACCGGCAACACCACGGTGCTGCTGGTGCAGCCCAGTACGGCCCCCACCAGCAGGCCGTCTGTCCACGACAGACCGAGACCTTTGGCGACGATCACCGCAACCAGCATCATGCTGAAAATGTAGGCCAGCGTGGCCAGCAGAAAGCTGCCGGGAAAATGTTTCAGGGTGTCGCGAAGATTGAGCTCCAGACCGCCTTCGAACAGCACCAGAATGATGGCCAGGGTTCCCAGCAGATTCGTGGTCTGGGCCAGCGTGCCGCGTTGCACCAGGCCCAGCACCGGCCCGAGCAGAACGCCCAGCATCATCAGCACCAGCACGTCCGGGATTCGCGTCAGTCCAAAGACGCGGTTGGCCAGAAAGGCCACCACCAGCAGACCGCCGACCAATCCCAGAACTAACGCTGCGGACATTCCTGCTCCATCGTCCTACGGGACCATTTGCTTCAAGTGTGTGATCGGGAATGTTGCCCAGACCGAACCTGACCGGGACATCTTATCGCGTGCTACTCTCGTCCTCCGGGCTAAAAATCACAAAGGAGAACTCGGACTGGCGACCGCTGAACAACTCGTGCCCGTGGGCTTCAGCCTGGCTGCGGCGTTATGCTGGGGCACCAGCGACTTCAGCGGCGGCTACGCTTCCCGGCGCTCCGATTCCTTTCTGGTGACCGCACTCTCGCACGCCGGCGGCTTCGTACTCATGCTCACGCTAGCGCTGGCCACGCACCCAGATATTCCCGCGCGCTCGAGTCAACTCTGGGCCGCCGCGGCTGGAGCGTTGGGTGGGGTAGCCCTGCTCCTGTTTTATCGCGCGCTCTCGCAGGGCATGGGACTGGCCGCCCCCGTGGCCGCGGTTCTCGGCGCCGCCATCCCGGCCGCGCTCACCATGATCACGCACGGACCGCCGGGCAAGCTTGGCCTCGCCGGCTTTCTGCTGGCGGGGTTGGGCATCTGGCTGATCTCGCGTCCCGATGGTTCAGATAACTCTCGCGGAGTTTTCATCGCAGCCTTGGCCGGAATCGGTTTTGCCGGATTCTTCATCTGCATCAGCCGCACCGGCGACAGTTCTCCGGTCTGGTCGGCTGTGTTTTCCCGCGTGGCTTCCTTGCTGCTGGTGGGGACCATCGCGCTGTCCCGCCCGCGCAAAGGGCTGCTGCTCCGCGCGGATGCAACCATCGCGATCTTCGCTGGATGTCTGGATGTCACCGGCACCGCACTCTTCATTCGGGCCAATCAGACGGGGAGGCTGGATTCGGTGGTGGTTCTGTCCTCGCTTTATCCAGCCCTGACCGTCCTGCTGGCCCGCTTCTTTCTCAAAGAACAGTTCACCGGCTGGAAAACGGCCGGCATCCTCGCCGCCGTGGCGGCGGTGCCGCTGATCGCGCTGCAGTAAAAAGCAAATGAACTCACGTGGGGACAGCCGCCCTCGGCTGTCCGGTCGAGCGAAGCTCGACAGTTGTGGGCGGTTGCGGACTAGATTGTCGCGAACCAGCAGCGGGGCTTCGCTCCGCCGGACAGCCGAGGGCGGCTGTCCCCACGTGGGCTGTTATAATCAACAATTGCGCTCATGCCTACGAAGCGTCTGATTCGCTCCACCACAGTCCTTTCGGTCCGCCGCAACGGCACCGTCGTCATGGCCGGTGACGGCCAGGTCACGCTCGGCGAAGGCGTCATCAAGCACTCCGCCAAGAAGATCCGCCGGCTTTACCAGGACAAAATCCTGGCTGGATTTGCCGGTTCCACCGCCGACGCCTTCACCCTGTTCAGCCGCTTTGAATCAAAGCTGGAGCAGTATCACGGCAACCTGGGACGAGGCGCGGTCGAACTGGCCAAAGACTGGCGCACCGACAAGTTTTTGCGCCATCTGGAAGCCCTGCTGTTGGTCTCGGACAAAGATCAGACGTTCCTGCTGAGCGGCCAAGGCGATGTGATTGAGCCCGACGGCGGCATTGCCGCCATCGGCAGCGGCGGCCCCTACGCCCAGGCAGCCGCCCAGGCCCTGGCCGACCACACCCAGCTGACGGCCCGCCAGATTGCCGAAGAAGCAATGAAGATTGCAGGCAAAATGTGCATCTATACTAATGACAAGGTGACGATTGAAGAACTCTAAGCGCGGACGTCGGACGTCAGACCTCGGACGTCAGCAATTCGTTGCCGAGGTCTGACGTCCGAGGTCCGAAGTCCGATTTATGGCTATTTACCTACCCGCTGCCGCTGAAGAAGAACAGATCGCGCTCGACGAACTCACTCCGCGTGAAATTGTCGCCGAACTGGACAAGCACGTTGTGGGTCAAAAGGACGCCAAGCGCGCGGTCGCTATCGCTCTGCGCAATCGCATGCGCCGCCAGAAACTCACCCCTGACCTGGCGGAAGAAGTCATTCCCAAGAACATCATCATGATCGGCCCCACCGGCGTGGGCAAGACCGAAATCGCGCGCCGACTGGCCAAGCTCGCCAACTCGCCATTTCTGAAAGTGGAGGCTTCGAAGTTTACCGAGGTCGGCTACGTTGGGCGCGACGTTGAGTCCATGATCCGCGACTTGGTCGAGATCGCCATCGAGATGGTGCGCGAAGAAAAGCTGGAAGACGTCTCCGACAAGGCCGAGCTCAATGCCGAAGAACGCCTGCTGGACATTCTGCTTCCTCCTCCCGCTCCCCGCCCCGCCGAGGGATCCACAGGCGGCATGGTGCTCGAAGGGACATCGGCTTCTTCCAGCCATGAGTCGCAAAGCCGCACCCGCGAGAAACTTCGCCAGCAATTGCGCGAAGGCAAGCTCGACGACCGCACCGTCGAGATCGATGTGCGCGAGCGCAATTTCCCGTCCTTCGAAATCATCTCCAACCAGGGTGTTGAAGAGATGGACGTCAACATCAAGGATATGCTGCCCAACATCTTTGGGCAGCGCACCAAGAAGCGGAAGATGAAGGTCAACGAGGCTTTTGAGTATCTGATTCAGGAAGAAGAACAGCGCCTGATCGACATGGACCAGGTCACCCGCATGGCCATTGATCGCGTGGAGGATGCCGGCATCATTTTCCTCGACGAAATCGACAAGATCGCCGGTCGCGAAAGCGGCCACGGCCCTGATGTCTCCCGCGAAGGCGTGCAGCGCGACATCCTGCCCATCGTCGAAGGCACCACGGTCAACACCCGCTACGGCATGGTGCGCACCGACCACATCCTGTTCATCGCCGCCGGCGCCTTCCACGTCTCCAAACCCAGCGATCTGATTCCCGAATTGCAGGGCCGCTTCCCCATCCGGGTGGAGCTGCAATCGCTGACCATGGAAGATTTCATCCGCATCCTGACCGAACCCAAATCTTCACTGGTGAAACAGTACGTGGCCTTGATGGAAACCGAAGGCGTAAAGCTGGAATTCACCCGCGAGGCCCAGGAAGAAATCGCGCGCTACGCCTTCCGCGTGAACGAAGGCACGGAAGACATCGGCGCGCGCCGCCTGCACACCATCATGGAGCGCGTCCTCGATGAAATCAGCTTCGACGCGCCGGACAAAAAAGGCGAGCACATTAAAGTGGACGCCGACTATGTGCGCAAGATGCTGGCCGACATCGTGAAAGACCAGGATTTGTCGCGGTACATCCTGTAAGGCACTAACCCCAGAGGGCACGAAGGAGACGGAGGCACGATTTTCTCCGTGTCCTTTGTGTCCTCTGTGGTTAAGATGGCGAAACATGAAGTCCATCGACCGGCAACGGATCAAATCCCTCATGCAGCGCGAGCAGCAGCGCTTCGTGAACGAGCGTCCCAAGTCCAAGGCGCTCTTCGAGCGCGCCGGCAAGTCGCTCCTCGGCGGCGTGCCCATGAACTGGATGATCAAGTGGGCCGGCGCTTTCCCGCCTTTCGTCCGCGAGGCCCAGGGCGCGCACTTCTACGATGTGGACGGGCACCGCTACATCGATTTTTGCCTGGGCGACACCGGCGCCATGACCGGGCACTCTCCCTTCGCCACGGTAAAAGCCGTGGAAGACCAGGTGAAGCGCGGCATCACCCTGATGCTGCCCACGGAAGATTCGATTTTCGTCGCGGAAGAATTGCAGCAGCGTTTCGGGCTGCCCTACTGGCAATTCGCTCTGACTGCAACCGACGCCAACCGCTTCGCCATCCGCCTGGCGCGCCAGATCACAAAACGTCCCAGGATTCTGGTCTTCAACTGGTGTTATCACGGCACCGTGGACGAAAGCTTCATCACCCTGAAAGACGGTGTTGCGCAAGCTCGTCGCGGCAACATCGGGCCGCCCGTCGATCCCGCGGTCACCACCAGGGTGGTCGAATTCAACGACCTCGCTGCGCTGCAGCAGGCGCTGGCCGCGGGCGATGTCGCCTGCGTGCTGGCCGAACCGGTCATGACCAACGTCGGAATCGTTCACCCCGAAACCGGCTACCATAAAGCATTGCGCGAGCTCACCCGAAAATCCGGCACATTGCTGATCATCGACGAGACCCACACCATCTGTGCCGGACCGGGTGGCTATACCCGGGCCGAAAATCTCGATCCTGACTTCTTCATCTTCGGGAAGGCCATTGCCGGCGGCGTTCCGGGCGCGGCTTACGGGTTTACCCAGGAAGTCGCGAAGTGCACCTCCGATGGCCAGAACCTGGAAGACTGCGACACCGGAGGAATTGGCGGGACGCTGGCCGGCAATGCCCTTTCGCTCGCCGCCATGCGGGCCACCCTGACCAAGGTGTTGACCAGGGAAGCCTTCCCCCGCATGATCTCCGCGGCCGAGCGCTGGACGGCTGGAGTCGAGAAAGCGATCACCGAATTCTCCCTGCCCTGGCACGTAACCCGGCTCGGTTGCCGCGCCGAATATCAGTTCTCGCCCACCCGTCCGAAAAACGGCACCCAGGCCCATGACGCCATGGACTTCGAGTTGGAGCGACTGATGCATCTCTACGCCATGAATCGCGGAATCCTGCTCACGCCCTTCCACAACATGGCCCTGATGTCGCCTCAGGCCGATCCAGAAGATGTCGATCAACACACCCGCGTCTTTCGCGAAGCGGTCAAGGAGCTGGTGGCATAGCTCCTGGGTGGACGATTCCCGGATGGGTCGGACACTGTTGTCCGACGCCTTTGCCTTTGATTTTCCCGTGCTTTCAAGTTGTTGTCGGGGCCAAGGGGCAACATCACCGGACCAACCCACCAGACACGAAGAAACTCTTGCCCCTCTGTTAACCTGTTGGTTCGCACGATGAAGCGATCCGACTGGAACATTCTGATCTGCGTGTTGAGCTGCGCTGCGTACGTTTCCTGTGGCGCTCCGGGTGTCCCTATCCCGCCTTCGCTTGAACTGGCCAAGCCGGTCAACGATCTGCGCGCGGCACGCAAGGGCGATAAGGTGTACCTAGCCTGGACCGTGCCCTCGAGGACGGTGGACCGCCAGTCCGTGCACCATCCGGGAGCCACCCGCATCTGCCGCAGCCTGACTGTGCCCGTCGCCGATTGTAAGAATCCGGTGGCGGAAGTTCCGCCCGGCCCCCTGCCTGCTGTTGGATCAAACAGATCAAACTCGCCAGCCCCGAAAGTTGAGGCCAGCTACACCGATGTACTGCCCGAGTCGCTGCAAGAGCAAGATCCCACCGGCACGATCAGCTACGCGGTGTCAGTGCAGAACCAAAGCGGACGCAGCGCCGGACTGTCCAACCAGGTGCAGGTCCCGTCCGCGCCGACGCTGCCCCCGCCAGGTCATTTCCGCTCCCAGTTGAAGTATGACGGCGTGCTGCTCTCGTGGGATTGTCCCCCGGCCCCGCCAGCTTCAGCCCAGATCACGTACAAGCTGCGCATTTATCGCCGCGAGCAGGGAAAGCAGACCGACACCAGAGTCAGTGATGCCGGCCTCCCGGACTGTTCCTCAACCCAACCGGTCAGCACGTTGCCCGAATTTCTTGACCAGACCGTCGAGTGGGAAAAGCATTACGACTACCGCGCCACGCTGGTAACGGTTGTTTCCGGACCTGGCAAGCCCGAAGTGGAAGTGGAAGGCGATGACACTCCGGCAGCCCAGGTCTTCGCCCACGATGTCTTTCCCCCCGCCGTGCCCAGCGGACTGCAGGCGGTTTTCTCAGGAGTAGGCCAGTCTCCATTCGTCGATCTGGTATGGTCACCCAACACCGAAGCCGACCTTGCCGGTTACAACATCTTCCGCCACGAAGCCGGGGAGCAACCGGCCAGGCTCAACTCCGAACCGGTGAAGGCCCCGGCCTTCCGCGACCCGAACGTACAACCGGGCAGGAAATATTTCTACTCTGTCTCCGCGGTGGACGAGCGCAACAACCAAAGCCCGAGGTCAGAAGAGGCCAGCGAGCAGGTACCCTAGAAGCTTTCAGCAACACGGAACACTGAGATCTGGGAACTAAGAACTGACATCTGATTGCCGGCAAAAAAGAGGGCCCATGAAATACTGTCGTTTCCAGTTAGACAACCAACCTCTCTATGGCCTGGTCGAATCCGTAAGCGGCCAGGAACAAATCACCCGTATTTTTCTGAAGCCGCCGCAAAACGCGGGTGGAGACCTGGAAGACGTTCCCACGCGCCGCATGGAGCATCTTGCGCTGGCGGAAGCCGAACTGCTCGCGCCGGTCTGTCCCTCGAAGATCGTTTGCGTGGGCCGCAACTATCGCGAGCACGCCGCCGAACTGGGCAACGAAGTTCCCACCGAGCCCCTGATCTTCCTCAAGCCGCCCTCTTCACTGCTGGCCCCCGGGGCTCAGGTCCGCCGGCCCCGGATCGCCGAGCGCGTGGACCACGAAGGCGAACTCGGCGTAGTGATCGCAAAAAAGTGCTACCAGTTGGCCGACGATGAAGATGTTCGTCCCTACGTTCTGGGCTACACCTGTGTGAATGACGTGACCGCGCGCGACCTGCAAAAGAAAGACGGCCAGTGGACCCGCGCCAAGGGCTTCGACACCTTTTGTCCGGTCGGCCCGCTGGTTACGAACGAAATCGATCCCTGGGCAGGGATTGCCGTGGAAACCAGGGTCAACGGCGGGGTCCGTCAGCAGGGCAACACGCGCGATTTCATCTTCCCCCTCGATGTCATCATCCGCTACATCTCCCAGGTCATGACCCTGCTGCCCGGAGACCTGATTCCTACCGGGACGCCGCAGGGCGTCGGCCCGGTGCTCGCGGGAGAAACCATGGAAGTCATGGTGGAAGGAATAGGAACGCTCAGCAATCCGGTGGTCTGAATGTGGGCGCGAGCGTCCACGCTCACGCGCTTTTGGAATCACTACAGACCACGGGCAGCCCGGAGTAGCGCCGCCGTCCCGGCGGCTGTCGTGGGGGCGTCCCGCCCGCACCGCTGAGGGCGAGACGCCCTCAGGACAGCCGGCAAGATGCCGGCGCTACAAAACCGCACGAGCGGGACGCTCGCGCCTACATCGAGACTTCCCCGTTTCCTGATCAGGCCTTATTCTGTTGCAGGAACCGCCAATAAACCATGATTCCATTCCGTCTTTATCTTTTCATTCTGGTGGGCATCGCCGTTCTTGGCCTCGCCTACTTATTGTTCCGCCGCAAGCCCAAGACCGCCGATGATCTGGAACGGGAGCGGCGCGCCTGGCTCGACCGCATCGGCCGCATCACCGACGGCACCGTCATTGATGTTCAGGAGATGCCCGGCACCCGCGAACGTCCTTCCACCTTCCTCATCTACCAGTACGACGTCGCCGGAGTGTCCTATGAGGCCTCGCAGGATGTAACCTATCTGCGCCAGTTCATCAATCTCCACTCCTGCCGTCTCGGCCTCCCCACCTCTGTCCGCTTCGATCCGCACAATCCCGGAAACTCCCTCGTCGTCTCCGAACGCTGGATCGGTTTGCGACAGTAGCCGCCCCTCGATTTACGGTTGCTCCTCGAGGGCTGGATTGAGTAGCATTCTGTTTGCAAGTCGAGTATGAGCCGATCAGATCCGACGGGCGCGTTGTTTCTGGGGACGGGAGCGGGCGTCTGGATTTTCTTCAAAGGCTTCCGCGTATTTCGCGAATTCAAAATTGTCGCCGATACGCCCTGCATGCCCATCCGCAGCATTCCCATGGGACTGGTGCAGATTCGGGGGCAGGCCCTGGCCGATCAACTGATCCCCAGTCCCATCACTCACACCCCCTGCTGTTTCTACCAGGTCAAAATTGAGCGCTACGAAACCGGCGAGCATGGCGGCTGGAAGCACTACCGCACCGACATGGATGGCGCCAGGTTCTACCTCCAGGACCAGACTGGAAAGGTGCTGGTTGATTCCTACTCCGCGGAATACGACTTGCCGGAAAGCCCGCCCCGGCTCGTGGATGGCGCCCACATCGCGCCCCTGATGGGAACCGGCGCCAGCGATGAGGAGTTACTGCAGTATGTCCACCGGGCGGGCGCCAACCTGCTCGCCGCCAAAATGGAGCACTGGCTCGACAAGAAGGGCCCGCTAGACGATCCCAGGCGTGAACAGGGACGTCAAACCCTGCTCGAGATGGTCCGGCTGATACCGCAGGCCACGACGGGAAGAGGAAAGATTCCGGTTGACCTGATCGACAAGATCGCCGCCACCCACCCGCTCGATGATCCCGGAAAAGAGCAGATGCGGCAAATGTTTCTGCAGCATATCCGGGAAACCGGCGGCTTGCCCATTCCCCAGTCCTCGGAACAGGCCAGCGGGCGCTACCGTTTGCGCGAGTCTCTCATTCTGCAGGGGCAGCAGTATCACGTGACCGGGACCTGCGTGGAAAATCCGGAGGCGCATGACGCTCACGACCGCAACATGATCGTTCGCGGACAGAACGAAAAAACCTTCCTCATTTCCTGGAAGGCGGAGCAAGAGGTGCAGCACGATCTGCGCAAGCGGGCAGTGAGCATGGTATTCGGCGGGGCGGCGCTGACGCTGTTTTGTCTGGCTTTGTTGCTGTGGCATTTGGGGATGTACTAGGCCGGAGTTCAGGAACCCGCTGGCCGCGGATGGCTTAGAGGGGTCCTTCGACTGTGTGGCTGCTTCGCAAGCGAAGCCGCCACTTCGCTCGGGATGACAGGGGAGTGAAGATGGGTATCAGAATTGTTGCGGCGGCGGCGGTGTTTTTCGTGGTGGCGGGAGCGCTGCTCTACCTGATCATCATGTACAACGAACTGGTCCGGCTGCGGAACGATAACGACCGCGCCTGGGCGAATATTGATGTGTTGCTCAAACAGCGCCGCGATGAGATCCCGAACCTGGTGGAGACGGTGAAAGGCTACATGCAGCACGAACGCCAGACCCTGGAGTCGGTCACGCAAGCGCGGGCAGCATCCATGAACGCAGCCAGCATCGGCCAGAAAGCCCAGGCCGACCTGATGATGACCGGGGCGCTGCACGGACTCTTCGCGGCGGCGGAAAATTATCCTGAGCTGAAAGCGAACGAGAATTTCCTGAAGTTGCAGAACCGCATTTCTGAACTGGAGGAACGCATTGCCGATCGTCGTGAGTTTTTCAACGACGATGTGAACACCTACAACACCCGCATCAAGCAGCTGCCCGAAGTTTTCCTGGCCAACCTTCTGGCGCTCAAGCCCCGGGAGTTTTTCAAGGTGTCAGACGAAGACCGGAAGCTGGTGGAAGTAAAGCTGGCGTAGGTTGGTGTGGAGCGGGCGCCCTCGCCCGCGGCTCTTGACCTTGATTTCGAATTGATCCTGCCGAAGAAGCGGGCGAGGGCGCCCGCTCCACACCGACACACACCCCTAGTTGTTATCGCCGCCGGCGCGCTTCCATGACATCAGCTCGCCGATGGTAGAACCGCCCGTACTGGATACAGGCTGCTTGTAAGCTTCGACTTCAGACCGGGAAGCTTCCTCGCCCACCGCCTTGATGCTCAAGCCGACTTTCTTTTCTTCCGGATTCATCTTGATGATCTTGAAGTCGTGCTCAACCCCGGGCTCGAGAGTAAGGGGCTGGCCGTTTGCATCCACGGCCTCGCTGTTGTGGCACAGGCCTTCGATGCCCTCAGCGATTTCGACGAAAGCGCCGAACGTCGCCACCCGCAGGACTTTGCCATGCAGAACATCGCCCACGTGATGCTGCTCGAAGAACGTTTCCCATACGTCGGGCTGGAGTTGTTTCACGCCCAGTGAAAGCCGCCGCTTGTCCGGTTCGATGGCCAGGACGATGGCCTTCACCCGGTCGCCCTTCTTCAACACTTCCGAGGGATGCTTCACGCGTTTGGTCCAACTCAGATTGCTGACGTGGACCAGGCCGTCGATACCTTCCTCGATCTCGATGAATGCGCCGAAATCGGTAAGGTTGCGCACCCGGCCTTCGACCGTCGCACCCACCGGATATTTGTCATGCAGCGCGTCCCAGGGATTGGCCGCCAACTGCCGCATGCCCAGCGAAATGCGCCGCTCCTGCGGATTCACGCTCAGTACCACGCAATCCACCTGATCGCCCACGTTGACCAGCTTCGACGGATGCTTGATGCGCTTGGACCAGGTCATCTCGCTGACGTGGACCAGGCCTTCTATGCCTTGCTCCAGTTCGACGAATGCGCCGTAGTCGGTAACGCTGATCACTCGTCCGCTGACGTGCGCCCCCACCGGATAGCGATGCGATGCATCCAGCCAGGGGTCAGGCGTGAGTTGCTTGAATCCTAACGAAACCCTCTGCTTGTCCTTATCAAACTTCAGCACCTTGACCTGAATCTGGTCGCCCACGTTGACCAGGTCGCGGGGATGAGTGAGGCGTCCCCATGACATATCGGTGATGTGCAGCAGCCCGTCGATTCCACCCAGATCGACGAATGCTCCGTACTCGGTGAGGTTCTTTACTACCCCGGTAAGGACGGTGCCTTCCTCCAGGTGCTCCAGAGTCTTCGATTTCTTTTCGTTCTGTTCCTCTTCCATCAACTGCTTGCGCGAGACCACGATGTTGCCGCGCTTCTTGTTGAGCTTGATGACGGCGACTTCGATGGTTTCACCCTTCAGGACGTCGAGATTGCGCAGCGGACGCAGGTCCGCCTGGGAACCCGGTAGAAACGCCTGGGCGCCCAGAATATCGACCGTCAGGCCGCCCTTGATGCGCTCGATCACCACCGCCTTGATCGGCTTTTTCTCGTTATGGGCCTTCTCAATTTCGTCCCAGGCGCGCAGCCGCTGCGCCTTCTGGTGGGAGAGGTTGATGTAGCCTTCCTCAGTCTCGCCCTTGTCGCGCATCACCGCGATCTCGTCGCCGGGTTGGAAGCGCGGCTTGCCGGAGTGGTCCATCACTTCGGCGATGGGGAGCATGCCCTCGGACTTGGCGCCGATATCCACCACCACGTGGGTGGGGGTAATCTTCAGCACGGTGCCCTTGATGACGTTGTCTTCACGGGCGGCCTCTTCCGTCTCGGTGGTGAAGCTCTCGAGCGCGGTGGCGAAGTCTTCGGTGGCTGAAGGTTTTTCTTCCAGATTCTGGATTGCTTCGTTATGCGCAGACTGGGGCTGGGGGGAGTCGCTGTTTAAGGTCGAGCCCTCCGCGGATTCCACGGGTCGCTCAACGACTGAGGTCGAAGTCGCGGAATCCATGTTGTGGGCGTTGTTATCGTCAGGCAAGGTTGATGGCCTCTCTCGGGTTTTCCGCGCACGTGGGTGCGGGGATGGATTGCGGGGCGGTTAGCGGACGGCTGGCGTTAGTCTAAGGTTGTGTTGAGCCCGCCCTGGCGGACGGACTGGAACAATCCCAGCGGTCGGACGTCTCTAAGCAAACCCGCGTCCAAAGGGAACTCTTCGAGTGTAGCAACCGCTTCCGAACAGTGTCAAACAACAAAAATCCACAGCTCGCTCTAATGTAGGCGCGGGCGTCCCGCCCGTGCGTCCCTGCCCGTGCAGCATCGGTCCCATGCCGTTTTGGCACCCCAGCACGAGCGAGGACGCTCGCGCCTACATTGGCTCTTCTGCTACTCTGCCCTGCCATGGACTATCTTTGGACTCCCTGGCGCTACGCCTACGTGGCCGGCATCGATAAGGCCTCGGGATGCATCTTCTGCGATCTGCCCAAGGCCGGTGACGACGCCAAAGCCCGCATTGTGCATCGCGGCCGGCACTGCTACGTGGTCCTGAACACTTATCCGTACACCTCGGGGCACGTCATGATCGTCCCCTTCGCCCATCTGGATGAACTGCAGAAGCTGCCGGTAGAGGCGGCCCACGAAATGATTGACCTGGGGCAGCGTATGGAGGGCATCTTGCGCCGCCTTTACACCCCGGACGGGATCAACCTGGGCATGAATATCGGCAAGGCGGCGGGGGCCGGGGTGGCGGGACACATCCATCTACACGCGCTCCCACGATGGGTAGCAGATGCCAATTTCATGACGGTAGTGGGCGAGACCAGGGTCCTGCCGGAGAGTTTGGAGACAACCTACGCAAGGATTAAAGGGGAGATGTAGGGCTGGTCTGTGTAGTGTGTGGTTTGTGTGGCCGCGGGCGACTCGCCCGCGGCTCTTGACTTTGACCTGCAGCGAGTGACCTTACCCACCTCTTCGACCTAGACTCCGGCTTTTCGCGGGCGAGTCGCCCGCGACCACACAAACCACATAGAACTCGAGGACTGTGCTATCCCAGCAATTCCTGCATTTCCTTCTCCCCGATTACCTTCACTCCCAGCTCTTTGGCTTTATCCAACTTGGAGCCGGCCTCATCTCCTGCCACGACAAAGTCCGTCTTCTTGCTGACCGAACCGGAGACCCGGCCGCCGGCGTCTTCGATCATCTTCTTGGCTTCGTCGCGGGTAAGGTGGGGCAGGGTCCCGGTGAGCACGAATGTTTTCCCGGCCAGAGCCGTGCCCCTCTCCTTCTTTTTCCCGGTTAAGGTAAGCCCGGCCTCGCGCAGCTGCTCAACCAGCGCACGGTTCTTTGGCTCCTGGAAAAATTCCACGATGCTCTGCGCGATGCGCGGGCCGACTTCGTTCACTTCCTGCAGCTCTTCTTCGCCGGCATTCATCAGCGCGTCCATCGACCCAAAATGTTCGGCCAGGAATTGCGCTGTGCGTTCGCCCACCATGCGGATGCCCAGGCCGTAGATCACACGCTCCAGCGGCAGCTTCTTGGAACTATTGATTTCATCCAGCACGTTCTGGGCCGACTTGTCGCCCATGCGCTCAAGCGAGAGCAAATTCTCTTTGGTCAGCTTGTAGATGTCGGCAACATTCTTCACCAGCTTTCGGTCGGTGAGTTGCGTGACCAGAGCATCCCCCAGGCCGTCAATATTCATAACCCCGCGCGAAGCGAAGTGCAGGATGGTCTCGCGCAGCTTGGCTGGGCAGTTGGCGTTGACGCAACGATGGTCGGCCTCGCCTTCGGTGCGGACCACGTGGCCTCCGCACACCGGGCATCGTTCCGGCATGTGGAACAATTTGTGTCCGCGGGGATGGTCTTTGTCTTCGACCACCCGCGTGACTTTGGGAATTACATCGCCGCCGCGCTCTACTTCCACCCAGTCGCCGATCTTGACCCCCAGGCGCTCGATCTCATCCATGTTGTGCAGGGTGGCGCGGCTGACCGTGGTGCCGCCGATGGGGACCGGCTTGAGCGCGGCCACCGGCGTGAGCTTTCCGGTGCGTCCCACCTGCACCAGGATGTCTTCGATCTTCGTGATGCCTCCGCGCGCCGCGTACTTGTAGGCGATCGCCCAGCGCGGCGCTTTGCCGGTGTAGCCGAGTTCCGCTTGCAGCGCCGTACGATCGACCTTGATGACGATGCCGTCGATCTCGTACGGAAGTTTTTCGCGCTTGGGCTCCTCCTGTTCAATAAAGGCCCAGATCTGGTCGAAAGATTTTGCCAGCTTGCGCGTCTTGTTGACCTTGAAGCCGGCGGCGTCGAGGGCGTCCAGAGTCTTGGAGTGGTGGTCGAAGTAGGTTCGGCCATCTTTCAGCAGCATGTAGGTGAAATAATCCAGCCGGCGTTCGGCAGTGATGCTGGGCTCGAGTTGCCGGACGGTTCCGGCGGTGGCGTTGCGCGGGTTGGCAAAGACGGGCAGGCCTTTTTTCTCGCGCTCCTCGTTCATCTTCCTGAAGGCGGCAATAGGCATGAGCATTTCGCCGCGAACTTCACAATTGGCAGGGATTCCGGCCTTCTTCAGCTTCTCCAGCGGAATAGAAAGCGGGATCGACCGCACCGTGCGCACGTTCAGAGTGACGTCTTCGCCGATGCTCCCGTCGCCGCGGGTGATGCCGCGGACCAGTCGGCCATTTTCGTAGTGCAGCGCCAGCGACATGCCGTCGAGCTTCAGTTCGCACACGTAGTCGATCTCGTCGCGGCCGCTGAGTTCATGCACCCGGCGCTCCCAGTTGCGCAGTTCGTCCTCGCTGTAGGTGTTGTCGAGTGAAAGCATGGGCGAAGAGTGTGGCGCTTTGACAAAGCCTTCGCGGGGTTTGCCGCCGACGCGCTGGGTGGGCGAGTCGGGCGTCACCAGTTCCGGATGTTCTTCTTCCAGCTTCTTCAGCTCAATCATGAGCTGGTCGAATTCGGCGTCGGAAATTTCGGGATCGTCGAGAACGTAATACCGGTATTCGTGATGCCGGATCTTGTCCCGCAGTGCTTCGATCCTTTTTTCGCTCCCCTTGGTCGCGGCAGGCATGACTGGAAGATTATATTCGGGAGGCGACTGTGTGGAGCGGGCGCCCTCGCCCGCTGCTTTTGACTTTGATTTTGCCTAATTTTACTGTCGGCCTTTCGCGGGCGAGGGCGCCCGTACCACATTCAGACCTCCGATCCTGCTCTGGGGCGGAAAATCCGTTGGCGGGTATGGCCTGACTTCCGCCCCGCAAAGTCAAGATCAACATCAAGATCAAAAGCTTCGGACAAATGTGTCCGACCCACACATGCTTGCGCTACACCAGGTCTTCTACCTTCAATGGTACGGCGCCGCCCTTCCAGGATGCCCGGAATCGTTTTTGCACGAAGGCGGCGTCGTAATCGCGCTTTTGTGCTTTCAGCGCCTGTTCCAGTCCGAACAGCGAACGCGGGTTGCGCGGATGGCGGTCCAGGTCGGCGCGGAAGACTTTCTCTGCTCCCGGAGCATCGCCGCTCATCAACAGCGCGGCGCCCAGCGACTCGCGCACCGGGAAGAACCAGTCTTCCGGCTCGTTGTACTTGAGCGAATCCTGGACCGTCACCGCGCTTTCCAGCAGGGCGATGGCGGTGGTGCTGTCTTTTTTCGCCAGCGCGATCTTCGCGCCCAACACATCCCGGGCGATCTTCAAGACGTCTTTGGTCTTGTTATTTACGGGCATGGCGAAGACCACATCTTCCGGCGTGTTCTTCTCCGCGCCGGCTACAACCTCGTAGTCGGCCTGGGCCTCATCCGGCTTGCCCTTGGCGGCCAGCGCCATGCCGCGGGCGAAATGCCAGAACACAGTCTCTGTCTTCATTTCGGGATCGGGTTTCGGCATCTTGAGAATGTCGTCCCAGCGGTGAAAGCGCACGTCAACCGCGATCGGGATGGTCACGAAGCCTTCGAGCGGCGGCATTTCTTTCACTCCGGGTCGTACGTGGGCAGCCAGCATTTGCGCGCTCTTGATGGCCTCGGGGTAATCGCCATTCATGGCCGAGCACATGGCGATGAAATGCAGATTGTGGCTGTAGTACATCATGGGATAGAGGCCCTGCGCTCCGCTGGACTTGATGTAGGCACGATCGGCAATGGCTGCCGCCTCATTAGTCTTGACCGCCGCAGCGTAGTCGCCGGTCCGTATATAGACATGGGCCGGCATGTGTACGATGTGGCCGGCTGCAGGCGCCAGGGCGGCCAGACGGTTCGCACCTGCCAGTGCCCGCTCCGGAGATGCTGAAGCCTCGACGGAGTGAATGTAGTAATGAATCGCCCCCAGATGGTTGGGGTCGCGCTTGATCACGGATTCGAGCGTAGCCACGATTTCCTCGGTGCCGGCTTCCGGCGTCCCGTCGCGGTGCCACAAGCCCCAGGGGTGCAGGTTCATCCCGGACTCGGCGAACAGCGTGGCGGCATCCAGATCGTCGGGAAAGTTCTTGACCACCTCACGCATGGCGTCGTGATACGCCTCGGCCGCCTGCCTGCGGTCCGCTTTGGGATCGGCCGGGAATCGCAGCGCCATGGCCTGAATGTATGCTTGCTCAGCGGGCGAAGCGCTGGCCGAGAGATCGACCGCTTTCTGGATGGCGGTGTGGGCCTCGGCAAAGCGCTCATCGCTGGCGGGATCGTTGTAGTTCGGTCCCACGGCCTCAGCCACTCCCCAATACGCCATAGCGAGTTTGGGATCGAGTTGGGTGGCGCGTTGGAATGACCGTGCGGCTTCATCGTGGTTGAAAGCGTAGATCAGGCGCAATCCCTGATCGAAGAATTGCTGCGCCTGCGGATTCTTGGTAGAGACGGCGTGATGCAAGTCTCCCAGTCCGGTCATCAGCGTGGCCGGCTTCGGCTGTGCGTGGGATAAATGATTCTGGGCCGGATGGGTCTGAGCCGCGACCATGCCGCTCAGCAACAGGGCGAACAAAAGCGAGAGCCAGGTTCTCATGGCAGTCCTCCCTCCAATGATGAATTGCCGGTATTAACGACGAACGGGCCCCGAGCAGAGGTAGCTTAGTAAAAAGCCCCGCGGGGCGCAACCGGAAGGCCCGCTCTGGCTTCCAGTACAATCCATCCTGATTTCCCATTCGAATCTTGATGCGCAAGGCCGCTCTTTTCTACAACCCGCTCTCTGGCCGGCGCCGCACCCGGCGGCTAGCCAACGTCGAAGCGGCACTGGCAGTGCTGCGCCGAGGCGGGGTCGAGGCCGGGGCAGAGCCCACGCAGAGCCAGGCTGGCGCGGGCGAACAGGCGCGCCAGGCCATCGCCAGCGGATGTGACACCGTCATCGCCTGTGGCGGCGACGGCACCGCTCATGACGTGCTCCAGGGCATGGTCGGAAGCGATGCCGCCCTGGGCATCATCCCTCTGGGCACGGCCAACGCCCTGGCTCACGATCTCCGCTTGCCGCTTTCGCCGGCCGGCGCGGCTGAGGCGCTCCTGACTGCCACGCCCCGGCGCATAGCCCTGGGCCGCGTGGAATATACAGATCTTGAAGGTAAGCGCGGCTCGCGCTTCTTCACGGTCGCAGCCGGCATCGGCGCCGATGCGCACCTGTTCTACAAGTTGAACCCGCTGGTCAAAGGCCACCTGGGCATGGCCGCCTACTACGCCAAAGCGACGCGGCTGTGGCTGACGCATCCCATGGAAAAATTCGCGGTCGAGATGCATCCGGATTCGCGGATGGAGGTCTCGCAACTGCTCGCGGTCCGCATCCGCAACTTTGGCGGCGTGCTGCGCGAACTGGCGCCGGGGGCCTCGCTCGATCGCAACCATTTACGCCTCGTGCTCTTCCGTACCCGCAGCAGAATGGCGTACCTGAACTACATCGTGCGCGGACTGGTGGGAGCGCACTGGCAGGTGAACGGAATCGATCTGATCGATGGAATCAAGATCGATTGCCGATCGCGGACTGATGCCCCCACGGATTCCCGCATCTTCGTGGAAGCCGACGGAGAACTGCTGGGGACCCTGCCCGCCACGATCAGCATCGTCCCCGACGCGCTGAAGTTGCTGTTCCCGCGTGGGTCGGACACCCCTGTCCGACGCCTTTGATTTTGATTTTTGTTGTTGCTCTTGTGGCTTAGTTCGAACATGTTGCCGTGCACGCTACAATAACCTTTGGAACCCGTCACCCACTTTCTCACCGGAGCCTGTCTCGCCCGTACCGGCTTCAACCGGAAAACAGCACTGGCCACCGCCACGATGACCCTGGCGGCGGAAGCTCCCGATATCGACATCCTGGGAAATTTCAAGGACCCGGTCTTCGGCTTCGCCCATCATCGCGGCTTCACCCATTCATTTCTTGGGCTCGTGTTGGTGCAGACGCTGGTGGTTGGCCTGATGTATTTCCTCTGGCGCCTGCGCGGGCGCAAGCTGAAAGATCCGAATCTGCCGCCGCGCTGGGGTCTGCTTTTCCTGTTTGCCTATCTTGCCGGCACTACCCATATCCTGCTCGACTTCACCAATAATTACGGCGTACGCCCGTTCTGGCCGTTCTGGGAGAAGTGGTATTCGTGGGACATCGTTTTCATCATCGAGCCCCTGCTTCTCATTCTGCTGATCGGCGGCCTGGTCGTGCCCGCCCTCTTCTCCCTGATCAACGACGAGATCGGAGTGCGCCGCCAAGGCCCCGCCGGACGCCTGGCCGCCGTGGTCGCGCTGTTGGGCGTGATCGCGGTCTGGGGTGTGCGCGACTATGAGCACCGGCGCGCTGTCAACGTTCTCAACTCCCGGCTCTACGATGGAGCTGATCCGGTGCGGGTTTCGGCTTATCCCTACTGGCTGAATCCGTTCAAGTGGTATGGCGTGGTGGAGACCCGGAATTTCTTCGCCACCATGCTGGTGGATTCTTCCATCCCCGACGCGGACCCCGAAGGTCGAATGCAAATCCGCCACAAGGCGGAGGAAACACCAGTAACGCTGGCGGCCAAGCGCAGCGGCCTGGGGCGGGTCTATCTGGACTGGGCACAGTATCCCGTGGTCGAACCGGAGGAGATCGGATCGGGTTACGTCGTGCGATTCCGCGACCTGCGCTATGACTATCCCGGACAATCCCGGCGCGGGGTACTGAGCGCGAGCGTAGAACTCGATCGGAACCTCAATGTAGTCCGGGAGGCCTTCGGATCGCGCAGCCGTCAGGTCAGAGGCAATCCATAGCTTGTGTGGTCGCGGGCGACCTCGCCCGCGGCTTTTGACCTTGCCTTGTTTCTTGTCTTTGATCCGCGGGCTTTGATTCCCCAGGCTCTTCCATTGTGACCGGCCGTTCGCCGGCGAGGGCGCCCGCGCCACATGGACAGCTTGACGCCGCGCTCGGGGCGCGCCACAATCATTGCTGCCCCTTGAGGTGATCATGCTGGCCTACTTGTTCCTCGCTCTTGCCGTCGCAGTTCGGTTCATGCCTCATCCCTGGACGTTTACTCCGGTGGCGGCAGCCCTGCTTTTCTTCGGCTCCCGCGGTCCGCGGCGCTTCCTGTGGGTCCCGCTGGTGGTCATGGCGGCTTCGGACGTAGTTCTTACCAAAGTGGTGTATGCCTACCCCTTTGTCTGGGACCACTTCGTGACCTGGGCATGGTATGCGGCGGTGTTGTGGCTGGGAACCCGGCTGCGCGCGAACGCGAAGCCTCTGCCTGTGATTGGCGCCGCCTTGACCAGTTCGGTTTCCTTCTTCGTGATCAGCAATTTTGCCGTGTGGGCGGCCTATGACATGTATCCCAAGAACTTCGGTGGCCTGATGACGTCATACACCCTGGCCCTGCCCTTCTTCCGCCAGGGAGCGGAAGGCGATCTACTATTCACCTCCGTCTTTTTCGCCACGCCGATAGTGCTGGCCGCGTTATCCGGGGCCTTCGGCAAAGGCGACCACGCGGCCGCCGCCTAAATGCCCACGTGGGGACTGCCGCCCTCGGCTGTCCGGTCGAGCGCAGCTCGACAGAGTTTTTCCTCAGACAAATAGCGGAGCTTCGCTCCGCCGGACAGCCGAGGGCGGCTGTCCCCACGTGATTGATGTAGAAATGCACGAGCGTCCCGCTCGCGCCTACATTTTTCTTTTCTTTAGTCTGATCACTACCAGCCAGATGGCCAATCCCACAGCCGCCGCAGCCAGCACCAGCGCCCAATGCTCCCTAAAAATGGCACCGGAGATGTGTACGAACTGGGGACCGAACACCAGCGTGAGGATCGAAAGCGCCAGGAAGCGCACGAAGCGGCCGGCGAAAATGGCCAGCAGGAAATGGCTGAACTGCATCTCCGAGACTGCCGCGGTGAGGGCGAACAGTTTGAAGGGAGTGGGCGGAGGCAGCATGGCAGGAAACATCAGACTCCAGAAAGGATGCTTCTGGAACGCCTGGTGAAACTTGGCGAAACGCTCGGGCGAGATACGCTTGCGCAGCAATTCTTCGCCGCCCAGATATCCGATGCCGTAAATCACGATACTGCCCACCGTCGATCCGGTCGCGGCCATGAGCACGTAGAGCAGGAACTTGGAACGATTCTGATACACGTAGGTGGCCACGATCGGGTCCATGGGCAGCCCGAGAGCGGCGCCATCCAGCGCTGCGATGGCAAACACTCCCCAAGCCCCCAGAGGCTTCAGCAGCCCCCACAGGAACGCGGAGTAACGCAGGAATATGTGTTTGATAGTTTCCAATGGGTAAGCCTAGCAGTTTACGCGAACTAGCGAATGTAGGCGCGAGCGCCCCGCTCGTGCGGAAGCCATCACAGGCACGTGGAGGCAGCCAGCCAGGCTGTCCGGTGAGCGAAGCTCGACACCGGTTCTGCAACCAAAAAATAGCGGAGCGTTGCTCTACCGGAGAGCCGAGCACCTGAGCGAAGTCGTAAGGCGGCAGTCTCCACTGGCCTGTGATGAACTTCCGCACAAGCGGGGCGCTCGCGCCTACATTACGCGGAATGTTTCGTGTTGCCGCTTAACAACTCCAGCGCGTGCGGAAGCAGATCTATAACGGCTTCGAGCGATTCGCTTGCCCCGCGGGGGCTTCCCGGCAGGTTCAGGACCAACGACTTTTCCCTCACTCCACAAAGGGCCCGGCTGAGGGCCGCCCTGGGAGTCTTCTTGTAGCCCTCGAAGCGCATGCGTTCGGCGACGCCTTCGAGCAATCGGCTGCACACCGCGCGCGTGGCTTCGGGGGTGACGTCGCGCTCGGCGATTCCAGTGCCTCCAGTGGTCGCTACCAGGCGGGCCTTCCCTGCCAGCCGAACAATCGCCTCTTGAATGGCAGGCTGATCGTCGGCCACGATCTCGGTTGCAATGATCGCAAAATTCTTGCGCTTGAGGATTTCTGCAACCGCAGGACCAGAGAGATCGGCGCGCTCGCCGCGGGCCGAGGAGTCGCTGACGGTCAGAACCGCGGCCGTCAAGACTTCAGGAGTCGAGGAGGACATCTTCCTCTTCTTCCTCGGTGGGTCCATCGTCACGCTTGGATTCGTCGAGCATGCGCAGGCCTTCCATCAGCAGGCCCTGGGTGTTCAACGTGGTGGTCTGTTTGCTGGTCTTGCCCTCAAAGTTGATCTGGAAGTTGCCGCCGGTCCAGCCCAGGACTTTGAAGACCGCCTTATCGCCGCTGAGCGAACCGTAGGCCGCGTGGGTCACCTGGCCTTCGCTGAAATACATTTCGCATTTGTCGCGTTCGTTGGTGAGCGTAAGAGCACAGCTCTTGCGTCCCATTTCGAGCGATTGCACCAGGTCGATCACATTCATCTGCGCCAGGCTGCCGCGCAGCACGCCATCGGAAGGCGCGGTCTTGGCCATTTTTTCCAGCGCAATTTTGTCGATCACGCGCTTGATGCGCTGCGTGGCCTCTTTGAGAAAGAATGGCTTTTCCACAAAGTCATCCACCGGTTCCTGGCTGGAAAGTTTCTCCGAAATATCGGCCTTGCTGGCCAGCAGGATCACGGCAATGCCCGCGGTCTTGGGACGGCTGCGCAGCCGCTCCACCAACTGGTGGCCATCCATGCCAGGCATGCGATAGTCGCTGACCAGCAGATCGGGCGGGTCGTCCACCGCCTTCAGCAGGGCGTCGGCCGTGTCGCTCGATGTGGTGACGCTGGCCAGCGCGGTCAGGGCGCCGTGCAGCAACCCCAGCACCATGGGATTGTCATCCACCAGCAGGATTTTGACGTTATTCGGCATGACAGGACTAGGTCTTCTTGCGGGCCTTTTTTCGAACTCGGGCGTAGTTACCGCTCTTGCCTCCGGATTTGTGCTCCAGCACGATCTCCCGGATTTCGATTCCCTTGTCCAGCGCTTTACACATATCGTACACGGTCAGGGCGGCGACGCTGGCCGCGACCAGGGCTTCCATCTCCACTCCCGTAACCGCCGTGGTGATAACTTTTGAGCTAATAGCGACGCCATTTTCGCACAGCCGCATGGTCACATCAACGTGGGAAAGCGGCAAGGGATGGCACATCGGGATCAGATCGGACGTGCGCTTGGCCGCCATGATCCCCGCCAGCCGGGCCACTTCAAGGGGATCGCCCTTGGGATTTTTCGGCAGCGCCTTCAGCACGGCGGGCTTCAGCGCGACGAAAGCGCTGGCGCCGGCTTCACGCTTGCTGGCATCCTTGGCGGAAACATCCACCATGCCGGCGCGGCCGGAGACATCATAGTGAGAGAGTTTGTGAGCCATCGGAAAGGCTATCTTACACGCCTTAATGTAGGCGCGAGCGCCCACGCTCGTGCAGGAAGCCAACCCCGGCTACGTAGGGGCAGATGTCCTCATCTGCCCGGTCGAGCGCAGCTCGACTAGGGTTTCCGGGAAGTAAGGCAGCGGAGCTTCAATCCGCCGGACAGCCGAGGGCGGCTGTCCCCACGTGGTTTGTGGCGATTTTCGAAAAGCACGAGCGCGGGCGCGAGCGCCCACATCAGCGCAATAGGATCGGGACCCACTCACCCGCTTGAATCTTCTCGCGGTCCGGCGGAATTACGACATAGCAGTTGGCTCGTGCCATCGATGCAATGTCCCCGGAGCCGTGCCAGCGTGCCAGTTCCACCTCTGTGTTTTCAAATTCCCCGGAGAGGATTGCCGGGAGGAATCGTGTCAGGCCGGTTTTTGTTCTTATCTCGGACTTGAGGCGGGCTTTCAGGAAAGCCAACTTGCGCGGCGTCATACCCGCCAGTGCTTCCAGAATTGGCCGGGCGAAGAGTTCGAATGTCACCATGGTCGAGACGGGATTGCCGGGCAGTCCGAAGAAATAAACGTGGGCAGCGGAGGATGCCGACTCGCGGGCGAGTCGCCCGCGACCACACGGGACGCGGCCGAACACGGCTGGCTTTCCGGGCTGAATGAAGACCCCGGTGAAGAAGAACTCTGCCTCGAATTCCGCGAGGACAGATTCCACCAGATCGTACTTGCCCATCGACACGCCGCCCGCCAGCAGCACCAGGTCCGACTCCAGGGCGTCGGCGATGAGTTCGCGCAAGCGGGCGGGTTCGTCGGGCGCAATCGGCAGCAGCACCGGTTCTCCGCCCGCGGCCTGCACTTGCGCGGCCAGCGAATAGGTATTCGAATTGCGAATCTGCGTGGCCGCCGGGGGAACATCGATGTCCACGATTTCGTCGCCGGTGGCGAGGATCGCCACTTTAGGTTTGCGGTAAACCAGCAGGCGGCTTCGGCCCACCGACGCAGCCACTGCAATGGCAGCATAGTCCAGCCGTGCTCCGGGAGACAGCAAGCGCTCGCCGCGCTTGGCCTCGGAAGCAATGGCGGCGATGTTGTCGCCCGCGGCCACCAGTTTCATGACCTGGACCCGTTCCCCATCCCGCGCAGTGTGCTCCACCATCACCACCGCGTCTGAACCTGAAGGCGCGGGTGCGCCCGTCATGATGGCCGCGGCCTGCCCCGGCTGAAGCGCGGGAACATCCTCAGCGCGCGCGCCCGCCTTGATTTCTCCGATTACTTCGAGCGTCGCGGGCACGCGGGCAAGGTCAGCGGCCCGTACCGCGTACCCGTCCCGCATGGCCCGGGGAAACGGTGGGAAGTTCCTGTCCGCCAGTATCGGCTCCGCCAGAATTTGCCCGGCGCCTTCCAATAACTCCACCAGCTCCTTGCCATGGGGACGCAACTGCGCGGCGTGTTCTTCCACCAGGTGACGCGCGTCCTCGAAACTCAGAATTGAAGAAGGCTCAGGCAAGGCAGCCATGCAGGAGATGATACGACAACGAGTTCACGTAGGGGCAGATGTCCTTATCTGCCCAGCGGAACGAAGCTCCGCATGTTTTGACGGCATGCAAAAACCTGTCGAGCTGTGCTCGACCGGACAGCCGAGCGCGGCTGTCCCCACGTGATTCGTTGCGTAGTGTCTCGGCTGGTAACCCGGCGCCGGTTGGCATTGAGCAACTCTGCGCCTTCGAGGACAATCGGTGGACGGGTTTTCACAGTCTGGGGGAGAGTTGTGCGTTGGCGATGTGTATTCGGGGCATGGCTGGCAGTCGCGTGTTGCTTTACCGCGGCCTGGGCCAAAGACATGGCGCTGGTTTCCAACAAATCCAACGGAGTGACCGAGGTCAGCATGGCCGAACTGGTCAAGATCTGCAAGGGGCAGACCAGCCGCTGGCCCAAGGGCAAACCGGTGACTTTCTTCAGCCTCAATCCGGCGGCCACGGAGATGAAGCTGGTGCTGGAAAAAGTCTATGGCATGTCGAGCGACGAGGTCAGCGCTCTCATCAGCAATGCCAACCACGGCCGGGCGAATCACCCCGCCATTGTGGTGGTAAATTCCGACAAAGCAGTAGTTGAGGCGGTGGAATCCACGCCCGGCGCCGTGGGCTTGGTGGACGTGTACTCGATAACCGGAGGCATTACCGTCTTGCGGATTGAAAGCAAACTCCCGCTGGAGGCAGGATACCCTCTGCATGGAAACTAGCACCTTGCCCGCGCCGGCCTTGAGTAGCGCCGGCATCCTGCCGGCTGTCCCGAAGGCGTCCCGCCCTCGCGGCGGAGGGACCGCACGCAGAGACAGTAACGTTCTCCGGGGCGCCCCATGAGCAGCCCCCGGACTGATCCCAAATCCGATTCCCGCGCGTCGCGCCGCTTTCCCCGCCACAAACTCGACGTTCGCGTGTCGGTTTCCGTTTTCCGTGCGGGAGAAAACTTATCTTTTTGGGGACGATCGAGCGAACTGGGAGAAGACGGCATCGGGGCCACCTTGACCGGCGAGCTGCAGCCTGGCGAAGTCGTCTCCATGGAACTGGCATTGCCCCTGGCGCCATTCCCCATCAGATTTCGCGCCCTGGTGCGATATCGCGACGGATTGCGCCACGGCTTCGAATTTCTGGCCCTGAGCGTCGCCCAGCGCGACGAGATTCAGCGCGTCTGCGAGATGCTGGCCACCAGTACCTGAGTCCGCGTGGGGACAGCCGCCCCCGGCTGTCCGGTCGAGCGCAGCTCGACAATGTTTTGCGCGAACCGTCTCGACGAAGCCCTTTGAGAGAACCGAATAGCGGAGCTTCGCTCCCTGGACCGCCGAGGGCGGCTGTCCCCATGTCCAGCGAGCGGATAAGTGCCCTCGAATCAATGGACTTTGGTTTTAGAATCACAACCCGCGATGCAACTTTTCCCCGCCAAACGCGTCCTATCTAACAGAGAATAGAAGCCAGCAATCCAGCGCCACGGTTGTTGCGTAACCTTTCAGGAGCTTCCCCGCATGTTGATAAAGAAAGCAGACGACATACCATCTTCCGAGATCACCCCGAAGAGCCTGTACCTGAACCGGCGGAAGTTTCTGGCCGGCACGGCGCTGGCGGGCGCGGCTGCGGTTGCGGCGGGAGTGGGATTGCACGAGCTGGCCTCGCCTTCGTCGGTGGCCCGTGCCAACGCCAAAATTGACGGCATCCAGAAGAGTCCATTCTCCACCACCGAAGCCATCACGCCCTACAAGGACGTCACCAACTACAACAACTATTACGAATTTTCGACCGACAAGTACGAGCCTGCCGGCCTGGCCAAGAATCTCAAGACGCGTCCCTGGACCGTTACCATCGACGGCGAGGTCAAGAAGAAGCAGGTGCTCGACGTGGACACGATCATCAAAATGGCCGCCCCGGAAGAGCGCATCTATCGCCATCGCTGCGTCGAAGGCTGGTCAATCGTCGTGCCCTGGGTAGGATTCTCGCTGAGCGAATTAATCAAGCGCGCCGACCCCTTGCCCAAGGCGAAGTTTGTCGAGTTCACCACCCTTTTCGATCTGAAGCAGATGCCGGGCCAGCGCAGCAATGTACTGCAATGGCCTTACCTCGAAGGCCTGAGGATGGACGAGGCCATGCACCCCCTCGCCCTCCTCTGCTTCGGCATGTATGGCGAAGTGCTGCCCAACCAGGATGGCGCGCCGCTGCGCATGGTAATTCCCTGGAAGTACGGCTTCAAGAGCATCAAAAGCATCGTTCGCATTCGTTTTGTCAGCAGCCAGCCCGACAACACCTGGCATATTTTCGCGCCCAGCGAATACGGGTTCTACTCCAACGTGAACCCGCATGTGGACCATCCGCGTTGGAGTCAGGCCACGGAACGCCGCCTGGGAGAATTCCGCAAGCGGCCGACTTTGATGTTCAACGGCTACGACCAGGTGGCGTCCCTGTATTCGGGCATGGATTTGAAGAAGAATTTTTAGCCGCAATGTGGGCGCGAGCGTCCTCGCTCGCGCAGGCCCACAACTGCAGCTTCAGATGAGGAACAGTTTTGTTAAGAGTGAGCACGAGCGGGGACGCTCGCGCCCACATTGATTAACCTATGGTCCGCTGGTTCAAGCCCTTCGTATTTCTCGCCTGTCTCGGTCCGCTGGCGCGGCTGGGATGGAAGGCCTACATGGGCCGGCTGGGGGCCAACCCCATCGAGGTCATCACCCATTCCACCGGCGACTGGATCCTGATCTTCCTGCTGGTGACCCTTTCCATCACGCCGTTGCGCAAGCTGACCGGACAACCATGGCTGATTCGTTATCGCCGCATGTTTGGGCTATTCGCATTTTTTTATGCGGCCCTGCATTTCATCACCTACATCTGGCTGGACAAATTTTTTGATCTGCACGCGATGTGGGCCGACGTGAGCAAGCGCCGCTTCATCACCGTCGGCTTCACCGGATTCGTCCTCCTGATTCCCCTGGCCCTCACTTCAACTCGTGGCTGGATACGCCGTCTCGGCGGCAAGCGCTGGCAGGCCTTGCACCGGCTCATTTACGTCAGCGCCATCGCCGGCGTCATTCACTACTGGTGGCTGGTCAAGGCCGATGTCACCAAGCCCGAGCAGTATGCCTTCGTGCTCTCTCTGTTGCTGGGATATCGCATCGTCGCCTGGCTTATGCGCAGAAACAAAGAAGGAAAGGCCGCCGCAGTCTTGCCTGACCGGGCCGAGGTTGCGGAGGGTTAGCGGTTACGTAATGGTGACAACTTTTACCGTGCAGTTGTGTTACAGAATGGAAGCATCGAACATTATGACCGTCTTCAAGGAGCCGTGCGGCTACTCTGCACATTTGTTATGAAAACTCTATATCTATACCTGGGACTATTTTCCCTTCTTTTTTGTGCAGCTTGTGGAAACAACAGCAGTGGAGTGCCGGGCTTCATTCCCAAAGGGAATTTTTCCAAGGCCAGCCTCAATGGCCAGTACGTCTATCAGATCGAGGGCTTTGATTTCACCACCAACCTCAGCGGCGTAGCCTATCGCGAGGCCGGTGTGTTTACCGCCGACGGCAACGGAAACATCACCAGCGCGACCGACGATTTTTCCGAGGGCAACACCTTCCTCACCACCAGCAGCACCGGCTCCTACGACATCAGCAACGACGGCACCGGCAGTGTGAGATTCGACAACGCCCTGGGGACGATCCATCTGGCCGTGACCCTGGTCAGCGCTTCAAAAGTTTATCTGGTGGAAGGTGACCAGGCCCTTAACGGAGGCGGCCTGGCGGAGAAGCAGGACCTGACCGCCATCGCTTCCGCGCCCACCGGGACCTTCGTTTTCCGCGAGCATGATGTGAATGCAACTCAATCCGTGGCCAGCGTTGGCGCTTTCACGGTAGCCGGCGGCATCGTCAGCAATGGGAATGAGGATGTCAATCGCGGCGGGACATTCAGCTCTCTGACCTTTACCGGATCCTTTAACGCCCCTGACCCCAGCACCGGGCGCGGCACCGGGGCCTTCACTGACAACTCCCCCGCCACCTCCAGCTTTGTGTACTACATCGTGGACGCCAATAATGTCCGCTTCATGGCCCAAACCGTCGGGGTCAACGGGCTGGGACGGGCCGAACTCCAGAGCGGTACGCCCGCGCTTTCCGGCAGTTACGCTTTCGGCAGCAAGGGCGACACCAGCTTTCTAAGTGGCGTAAATATGGCCGGCCGCTTCAACGCCAGCGGCGGCAACATCACCATGGGTGCGCGCGACTCGGTACAGGATGGCAACGTCGCCGGCAATGTCAGTTTCACCGGGACCTATACCCAGGCAGTCAACGGGCGCGCCCTGGTGACCCTCACCACCGCCGCAAACAAGAACCTCGTGGTGTGGATGGTCAACCCAACGCGAGGACTATTCCTGGTCAATGACCCGAACACCGTCCAGGACGGCAGCCTTGACCTGCAGCAGGTTTCCACATTCTCGAATTCAACCATGAAGGGACAATTTGCCTTTGTCATGAACGGATTCGACGCAGGTGGCGCCAAAGACCGGGTGGGCACCCTGCAGTGGGATGGTTCCGGAGGCCTGGTCCTGAATGAATTCACCAACGCGGCCGGCGTCATCAACGTGCCCGTGATTTTGTCGGGAAACTACGCGGTTTCGGGGAACGGCCGAACCGGGGCCTCGATCGGCAGCCTCTCCAACAACCTGATCTTTTACCTGGTCTCGGCCAATGACGCTTATATCGTGCAAGCCGACTCCGGCGTAGCGCTCAATGGCACGATCAGCAAGCAGCAGTAGATGATTGGAATTTCAGATTGCAGATTTCAGATTTTAGATTTTAGATTGCAGATTTTAGATTTCAGAATGAGGAGCTCCCGCCATGCAATTTCAGAGCAGTCCTCGGGAATTCAAATCTGAATCTTAAATCTAAAATCTAAAATCTGAAATCTGAAATCTAAAATCTGCAATCTGAAATTCTCCCTCAGCCTCTTTCGAAGGCGTGCTTCTGCTCGAGTTCAGCCAGGGCGGTACGCATGTCGGCTTCGAATTTCTCTGCCTGCGCCATCAGGGACGCATTGGCCGACGCCCATTCTCCCTGCAAAGTCATCAATTCCTGGTTTCGCAGTTTCTGCGCCACTTCGAGAATTTGCCCGGGCGAAGTTTCCAGAAACAGCGCCTCCGTCGGGTCGCCAATCCACACCGGCCCTCCGGCGACTTTGGTCTGCCAGTAAACCTTGCGCGCCACCAGCAAGGCCATATTCTCTTCCGTGGCCTTGCCAAACACCCACTTGCTGCGTTTGAAATCGTAATAGCGGCTGGAGAATTGCACTGGCACCCGCTTGCCCGACTTCAGAAATTCAATTTGCCGGCGATCCACTTCCTTCCGCAAGGCGTTGATCACCGGCCCTTCAATGTCCTTCGGCTCCAGCGACGGCATCACTTCGTAAACCGTTGCCGACAGATTCACCGACACCGGCGCGTGCAACCCTTCCGAGTTCTCCAGAGCGATGTCAGCATGCAGCACGTAGAAATCCGCGCCCGACGTGGACTTGTGAAACGGCCACTCCAGGTGGAACGAAAGAGGGAGGCCACTGAGGCATACGTAGATCTTCTTTGCCGGCGTTTTATCAGGCTGTTCTGGATTGTTCATAATGAGAATGATCTGGAATTCGTATTTTAACCGCCTCATCCCACTTTTGCGGCTCCAATGGAAGATATTAGGGCGGAGATCGATAGATGAGTCTTCTCCCAGCCGTATCCGTTCCACGATAACCAGGCTGGTTCTTGCTGGTCGCGATGCGGGGTTGGGACTGCAGTCCGGAGCGCCGCGCTGTCTTTCACCCAACCCAGACTAGGCTCAGAGCAAAGTTCCACTTTTGACTGCGCGTGAGCCGGATACTCGCTATGAAATCAGCGATTCGGTTGATTTCCTCCACCTGTTTATCAGCGAGGTTCGTAGCCAAGTGTATGCCCAATCGAGTCTCAAAATGAAAAAGGGCGGCTTGATGGCCGCCCTATGTGTGGATATGTGAATGTGTGGCCGCGGGCGACTCGCCCGCGCTTGCCGGAAACATCGAAGAACTTACTAGACCGCGCTTATCTGCCGGAGGCTGCGCCCACTGCCTGCGGATACATCTCCGCTATCTTCTCCAGCAGGGCGTTCATGCTTCTGCCCGTCTCCAGGGTGGCATCGACCGCCGGATGACCTTCTCCGTCAGTGTGCATGACCAGCACGCGCGCGCCTGATTTGGCCTTTTTGACCATGTAGGCCAGATGGTGGCGGTCATTCTTGGTCAAGGTGGGACCCAGGATTACCAGGTCGAAGGCTTCCCGCTTGAGGGCATCCAGCACCGGCTGCCGGCCCTCCGCCTGGCTGACCTGGTGGCCCGCTTTTTCAATCGTAACCGACTGTGCGGAAAGGACTTCATGATCGCCTTCCGCATACAGAATCTTCAGTTTTGAGGTGGACTTTGTGGTATTTGCCATAAAGTGAGTGAGGCCGGCCTTTCTGGTTCCGGCTGACCTGCACGTTAGCAATACCCCGCCGCCCTGAGAACGTCACTGAAGACCAATGAGGACCACACCGAAGACCATCGCCCGACCGGGGAGGAGGGGTCAAAAAGCGATCCGGTTTCGGCCGGTGATTTCTGGCAAGTGTGATTTGTCGAGGGGATGCCCCACCGGACAGCCGGGGGGCGGCTGTCCCGAGTGCCGGGCGGCTATTTCGTATCAATCTTCAGATTGATATTTACCGTTGGGCGGGTGTCAAACTGGCTCACCGTCTTGGTGTCGCTTTTGGAGCCCTTGTACTGAGCGTAAACTTCGTAGTCCACGTTGAGTGAGAGCGCCGGGAAGCGGTACATTCCATCCTTCCCCACAATGAACGTCTTTACCGCGCGGGTGCGCGTGTTGGCGAGGTACACCACAGAGTCAGGAAGAGCGGCGTCCGCGTTATCGACGACTCTTCCTGTCAGCAGGCGTCCGGCATCCTCGCTCTTGTCCTTGGCGCGAGCAGGCACGCTGGCAACGGCAACCGCCAGGGCCACGATCATCAGAGCCACAACCCCGTGCTTTTTCATGTAGCCTCCCCTGAGCCCCACAGGTCCGCAGGATGCCTGCGCTACCCTAAGACCAGCTCTTCGTAGCGCCGGCGTCCCGCCGGCTGTCGCGAGGGCATCTTGCCCTCGCCGATCTGAATTTTCCATACCCTCCCGCGAAACAGCGACCATAAGCTCTACTGCTTTAGATGCAGACCGAGGTCCTGACGCTCATCCTTGTCCACATGCACTTTGACCTCGGACTGCTGGCGTAACTCCTTGCCTGCACGTGACTTATAACCCTTCAGGTCGGCCCAGACCAGGTAGTCGGCCGGGCCCGGGGGCACCCGCTGGGCAAACTCCCCATTGTGATCGGAATAAAGCTCCCAGCGCGCCTTCTTCTGGTCCGCCCGCCGGATCTTTACCTTCACTCCATAAAGCGGCCGGTCATCCGGCCCCCAGACCGTCCCGAAAATGAGTGCGTAAGGCTGGCCGGGCTTCTGGGCCGCAGCCTGGCCGGCGGGTACCACGAGAGCGAAGCAGAGCGCGCCGATCGAGAAAACGATCGTGAACCTGAGGCCGATCCGGGCGGGAGATACCGAAATGCAGGCAGGACTAGGAATCGTCTCCGTCCCCCATTTCCTCCAGTTCTTCCTCGTCAATGACTGCCTCTTCCACCGGCTTCAACTCGATCGGACTTACGGTGACGATTTCGAAGTCGCTGCCGCACTCGGGACAGGAAACGATTTCGCCTTCGTCAACCTCTTCTTCGTCAATATCGAGATTGGTCTCGCATTCGGGACAATAAATCATGCTGGCCTCCGGGCTGGACGGGTGTCCTGGGTAAGAGTGCTCCTGTTAATATTTAGTTTCTCCCGGGCCAGAGGTCAAGGGCTGGTGACCGGAAAAAATATACGGCACAAGCTTACTCCGTGGACATCATGTTTACTCCCAGAATTTCCCTGGTCCTCTTGTCGCTGGCGCTGTTTCCCGCAACCGTACCATACCGCACCTTCGCGCAAACCGACAGGCTCGAACCCAAACCGCCTGCGGATCCTCAAATCGCAGCCGCCCTGGCCCGGGTTTCTGCGCAACGGATTCAGGCCAACATCGAAAAGCTGGTCAGCTTCCAGACTCGCCTCACGCTCTCTGCCCAGGATGCCGACTCTGTCAAGGCCGGCCACGGCATCGGCGCGGCGCGGGAATGGATCAAGGCGGAATTCGAAAGCTACTCGCGCGCCTGTGGCGGATGCCTCGAAGTCAAGACTGACAGCTTCACCGAAGCCCCCGCGGAGCGGATTCCGAAGCCCACGGTCATCACCAATGTTTATGCGGTCCAGAAGGGCACCGGCCCCGAGAGTGCCAAACGCATCGTGCTGGTCACGGGCCACTACGATTCGCGCAACAGTGACACCCTGGATGTAAGCGGCATCGCTCCCGGCGCCAACGACGACGCCAGCGGCACTGCGGTGAGCCTGGAGTGCGCTCGTGTCCTCAGCCAGATGAAGTTTCCCGCAACCATCATTTTCCTGACGGTCGCCGGCGAAGAGCAGGGCCTGAACGGCAGCCGCCACTTCGCCAGGATGGCGCGAGACCAGAATTGGAACATCGAGGCCGTCCTCAACAACGACATCGTTGGCGGCGATCGCAGTCCGCAGCAAAATCCAGAGGTAGTACGCGTATTTTCGGAAGGCGTGCCGCTGGCCGCGACCGAAACGGAATTGCGCCAGGTGCGCAATCTGGGCGGGGAGAGCGATTCCGCCTCCCGCCTGTTGGCCCGTTACATCGCCGAAGTCAGCCGTACTTACCAGACCGCAGCCCAGCCGTTGCTGGTGTTCCGGCTGGACCGCTATCTGCGCGGCGGAGACCACTATTCCTTCAACCAGCAGGGATACGCGGCCGTCCGCTTCACTGAGTACCGCGAAGACTACAACCACCAGCACCATAATGTGCGCACCGAAAACGGCATCGAATACGGAGACCTCCCCAGGTTCGTCAATTTTGACTATGTCGCAAATGTGGCGCGGCTCAATGCGGCAACTCTGGCATCACTGGCTTCGGCGCCCGCTCCGCCCGCCAGGGTTCGGCTGCAGACCAAAGAGCTGGAAAATGACTCCACCCTGACCTGGGAGGCTTCGCCGGGCAGCGCTTCCTACGAAATCCTGTGGCGCGACACCACCAGCCCGGAATGGGAACACGCCCAGCCGGCTGGAAATGTTGCCCGCGCCACACTGCCGCTGTCGAAGGATAATGTGATCTTCGCCGTGCGCGCCGTCGATAGTATGGGACACCGCAGCCTGCCCGTGGTGCCGCAGCCTGAGCGCTAGGCGAAACCTGTTACCATTGACCAACTGACCTCATGCCTCGTGGACGCACCCTTACGCTGAGTTTGCCGCCCTTTACCAGGGCGGTGAAGTGGATCATGCTGGGGAATGCAGGGGTCTTCCTCCTGACCACCCTGCTGTCGGTGCTCAGCCCCGGCGTCTTCGCTGTCGTCTCTTACTCTTTCTCCCTGGTGCCGAACCTGGTTCTGCACGGCTGGATTTGGCAGGTTGTCACCTACTCTTTCCTGCACGCCGGCTTTTGGCACATCCTGCTCAATATGCTCTGGCTGTGGTGGTTCGGCGCCCAGTTGGAAATGGAATGGGGCAGCAGAAGGTTTGTAGAGTTCTATTTATTTTGCGTGATCGGGGCTGCCCTCACCACCATCGCGGTCTCCTATACCGGCTGGGGAGGAATATCACCGAACACCAGCACGGAAGGCGCTTCCGGCGGGGTTCTCGGAATTCTGGTGGCCTTCGGGATTTTGTTCGGAAACCAGGAGATCATGCTGTTTCCGATACCGTTTTCCATCCGCGCCAAGTATTTCGTGATGGGGGTTGCCTTCTTTACCGTCATCGACGCGATTAACGCGGCCGGCCCCGGCCGCGGCTCCAACATCGCCTACGCCGCCCACCTCGGAGGCCTCCTTTTCGGCTTTATCTATGTGAAATTCCTTCCTCGGAAGGGCCTGGGATTCAACGCCAGTGAAAGCTTTTTCGGCATGCGCAATAACTACTATCGCTGGAAACGCCGCCGCGCGGCCCGTAAGTTCGAGGTTTACATGCGCAAGCACAACCGAACCGTGGAATTTGACGAGCAGGGCAATTACATCCCGCCTGAGGAAGAGAAAAAAAACGGCGGCTCAAAGTCCGGCTGGGTAAACTAACCCAATATAGGCGCGAGCGTCCACGCTCGTGCAAAGCGTCAACCTCACGGACTCATCGTTCCAAAAATTCAGAAAACGCAGTCACAATTTCCCCCACCACCCCATCCCGCACCATTTTCCCCTTGAATCCCAAATCATGTCCCGCGCCATCCACAATCAATAACCTCGTCTTCGCCGGAATCATCTTCACCGCCGCTTCCATTTCCTCCACCGATCCAAAGGGATCGCGCGTGCCGTGCACAAACAGCGCCGGCACTCGCAAGCCCGGCAAATGCTGCACCCGCAGCTGCGCCGGCTTGCGCGGCGGGTGCAAGGGATAGGAAAGGAGAAGAAGTCCCGCCACCAGGCCAGGCTCCGCGGCGCAAAGCATCGTCGCCTGCCGCCCGCCGTAGGAGTGTCCTCCCAGAAATATCCGTCCGCAGCCCAGTTTCCGCAACGCCGCAACAGCATTCCTGAGCCCATCGCGATCGCGCTCAGCGTCTCCCGGCCGCGGCGGGCCGAAAGGACGCGCCTGCCGAAAGGGAAGATCGCAGCGCAGCACCGTAACCCCCATGCCTCCGAACGCTCCAGCCAGCGCTGTCAATAGAGAAGAACTGGAATTTGATCCGGCGCCATGCGCCAGCACCAGCCCATCGCCACCAGGTTGCGGACGATAGAGGAATCCTCGAACCGGCGGGTCGAACGACGCATCGCCAAAGCCGTGGAAAGCAGCCGTCATGCAAAACCAACTGAGAACCGGGAACTAAACACTTGCAACTGGGTTTTTCGAATTCAACCCGCTCGAAACGGGAGTGAAGGCAGGCGGCACGAGGAAGATGGTCCGACGCTACTTCCGTCTTTTCCCACTCACCTTGCGCCGTGGCCTGGGCCGCGAAATTCTGCTCTCTTCTTCGGCCGTCACCAGGTGTAGGCGCATGAAGTTGGTTGACCCGGACGCCATCTGCGTTCCCGCCACCACTCCCAGCACGTCACCCGTTTTCACTCGCCTCCGGCGCAGCAATTCCTGTTCCGCCGCAGACAGCATCTCGTCCGCGGTCAGCGCCTGCGCCCGCACTACGGGCTGCACTCCCCACAACAAGTTCAGGCGATTGCACACCGCCAGAGTACGGCAGAACGCGTAGATCTCCGCCTGCGGCCGGTACTTCGATATCAGCAGCGCGGTGTTCCCGGTCTCAGTGAATACCGCGATCGCGCCCATGTGCAGGTCTTCGGCGGCGTGCGCGATGGATTCGCAAATAGCCTCTGCAATCGACAAACGGCGCTGCTGGCGCCGTCGCGGCTGGGTAAACTCCGCCATATTGCTTTCCGCTTCCACCACGATCCTGGCCATCATGGCCACCGTCTCACGAGGATACAGACCGGTCGCAGTCTCCGCCGAAAGCATGACCGCATCCGTGCCATCGAAGACGGCGTTGGCCACATCGCTGGCCTCGGCCCGCGTGGGCCGCGGATTTTCGATCATGGATTCCAGCATCTGGGTGGCTATGATCACCGGCTTGCGCCAGTCCGCCGCGCGCCGGATAACATATTTCTGGATCACCGGGACTTTCTCCGCCGGCATCTCCACTCCCAGGTCGCCGCGCGCCACCATTACCCCATCCGCGGCTTCGAAAATTTCTTCCAGCCGCTTCAGCGCCTGCGGTTTTTCAAGCTTGGCGATTACCGGCACATCGCGGCCGTTTTCCCGGACAATTTCCTTTACTGTGCGTACGTCCGCTGCCGAACGCACGAACGACAACGCCACCATGTCCACTCCCTGCTTAAGCCCAAACTCAAGATCGGCGCGGTCTTTGCTGGTCAGCGCAGGAATCGACAACGCCGCTCCCGGCAGGTTGATGCCCTGATGCTCAGCCAGCATGCCTCCGTTAACGACTTCGCATTCCACGTCACTGCCCCTTACCTGCGTCACCCGGAGTTCGATCAATCCGTCGGAAAGCAGAATGCGCGAGCCCGGCCGCACTTCCTGCGCCAGTCCCTGAAATGTAGTAGAGATCAGGAGGGGAGTGCCGGAAACGTCTCGGGGCGTGATCGTAACCAGAGAACTGGTCTTGATCAGCACGGGCTCGCTGTCTTTGAGCCGTCCAGTGCGGATCTTGGGGCCTTGCAAATCCTGCAGGATACAGATCGTCCGGTTTTCCAGTTTCGCCGCGCGGCGCAGCCGGGCAATATTTCGCGCATGCTCAGGATGGGTTCCGTGGGAAAAATTCAGTCGGGCAACGTCCATGCCCAACTGCATCATTTCACGCAGCCGGGCTTCGGTATTGCACGACGGCCCGATGGTGCAGATAATCTTGGCGCGGCGCGCTGCGATGGCGGCTTCCGTTGACAAATCACCCGAGACGAGATCCGGCTTCCCTGGTTTCAATTTCTCCCCGTTTCAATGTAGGCGCGAGCGCCCCGCTCGTGCATCCCAAATCCAAATGATGCGAATCCTCGCAACAGACCGCAATGTGTACAGAGATACCGCCGCGAGTGCCGGCGCACTCACCAGGTTCGATCTTACAAGTTACCAATATTCAAATAGTTTCGCACGAGCGGGACGCTCGCGCCTACATTGCCGGCTACGGCTTTCTCAAATGTGCGTTGGTTTCGATCAGTTCGATTCCCAGCCGGGCGCGCGGAAAGAGCATGGCATTGAACTCCGAGCCCACCAGCACCACCAGCGAGATCATGTACATCCACACCAGCAAGGCGATGCCTACGCCCAGCGATCCGTACAGAATGCTGTAGTCGGCATAACGCTGCAGGTACCAGCCGAACAGCGTCGTGGCCAGGAACCACAGCGCCGATGCCAGCGTGGCCCCGGGCAACACACTGTGCCAGGGCTGGGTGCGCGGGACCGCGTTGTGATAAATCAGCGCCATCACCGCGATGCTGGTAAGTCCCGCAATCGTCCACCGGATGGCCGTCCACATGAGCAGGATGAAAGGACCAAACTCGTGTCCCAGCTGAAACAGGATCTGGGTTTCAATGCGATTGCCGAAGGCAACCAGGATGGTGGAGAAGGTCAGCGGAATTCCAGCAAGAATGACCAGCGAGAACGCAATCAGCCGCTCCTTCACCAGCCCCCAGCTCTTGGGCAGCTCATAGCAGCGGCGAAACCCTTCCATCCAGGAAATCATGACGCCGGACCCGGTCCACAGCGTAATCAGCGAGGCGGTCACCAGGACGCCCACCGAACGCTGGGTTGTGCCCCTCAGGTACGCCAGCGCGGTGGCTCCGCCCGCGGGAAGAATCTTGCCCAGCGCGTCGGAAATTTCGCGCAGGTAAACCTCGGTATTGCGCGAAGTGGCCAGCACGGAACCGATCAGCAGCAGGGTGGGGAAAAAAGTGAGGATGGAAGAATAGGCCGCAGCTTTGGCGGTGGCGAACGCGTCATGCTGAAACGCGCGCCAAAAGGCGAGGCGAAGCAGGCGCAGAAAACGCAACATGAATGGCCCCAGAGTATTGCGCCGGGGCAGCGCACGCAACTGCGAAGTGCCGCTACGTTCCTGATCTTGCAATCGCTGTGGGTTAGCGTGCATGGGATTGATTCAAGGACGCAGAACTCGAGAATCCAAGGCCAGAAAAGCAGAGGGGCGGATTCAAACCGCCCCCTCGCCTTCCCGATCTTACTCGGCCGTCAGTTCCTCGGTTTCGCCTTCCGTACGCATCAGCTCGAGCGCCCGCTCGGCTTCCTCGTAGGCCTGCGAAACCTCCTCTTGCACCTTGGCCGCCGCCTCTTCCATCTCTGGCGACAGCCGCACGTTGCGGTAATACTCCATGCCGGTGCCGGCCGGGATCAACCGTCCTACGATGACGTTTTCCTTCAGTCCTCGCAGGTGGTCCACCGCGCCCTGAATAGATGCCTCGGTCAGGACCCGGGTGGTCTCCTGGAACGACGCCGCCGAGATAAACGACTCGGTTGACAGTGACGCCTTGGTGATGCCCAGCAGCAACGGTCTGCCTGTGGCCGGTTTGCCGCCCTGGGCGATGACGCGCTCATTCTCCTCGCGGAAGCGGAACTTGTCCACTTGCTGCTCCAGCAGGAACTGGGTGTCGCCTACGTCCTCGACCTTTACCCAGCGCATCATCTGACGGACAATCACCTCGATGTGCTTGTCCGAGATGTTCACACCCTGCAACCGGTAAACTTCCTGGATTTCGTTTACCAGGTAAGACTGCAGCTGCTTCTCGCCCAGTACGGCGAGAATGTCGTGCGGGTTCAGCGGACCGTCCATCAGCGGTTCGCCCGCCTTGACCCGTTCGCCTTCCTGCACGTTGATGTGAACGCCGCGCGGTACCGAGTATTCCTTTTCGGTGCCGTTGTCGGCCACCACATACATCTTGCGCTGACCCTTCGAAACCTCGCCGAACTTGACCGTGCCATCGATTTCGCTGATGACCGCGGTCTCGCGCGGCTTGCGGGCCTCGAACAATTCGACCACACGCGGCAGACCACCCGTGATGTCTTTCGTCTTGGTAGTCTCGCGCGGGATCTTGGCCAGCACATCGCCCGGATGGGCCGTATCGCCGTCCTGCACCATCAAGTGGGCGCGTGAGGGCATCAGGTAGCGCTTGCTGGCCTTGCCCTTGATCACGATGGCCGGCTGGCGCTTCTCGTCGGGCGAATCCGCCACCACGTGCCGCGACAATCCAGTCACTTCGTCCACTTCTTCATGCAGCGTGACCCCTTCCTGCAGGTCCTTGAACTGCACCGTGCCGCCGATTTCGGTCAGGATCGAGAAGGTGTAAGGATCCCACTCGACCATGACTTGCCCGAGCGCGACCTGATCGCCTTCGTTGACCTTCAACTTGGCGCCGTACACGACTGCATAACGCTCGCGTTCGCGGCCCTTGTCGTCCACCACCGCAATCGAGCCCTGGCGGTTCATGACCACCAGGTCGCCCGACTTGGCCTTGACCGTCTGCAGCCCGATGAAGCGGACCGTGCCATTGCTCTTGGCGTCCAGCCGCGATTGCTCCGAGACTCGCGACGCCGTACCGCCGATGTGGAAGGTACGCATGGTGAGCTGGGTCCCAGGTTCGCCGATGGACTGCGCCGCGATCACTCCCGTGGCCTCGCCCAGTTCGACCAGCCGGCCCGACGCCAGGTTGCGTCCGTAGCACATCACGCAAACTCCGCGCTTCGATTCGCAGGTCAGCACCGAGCGGATCTTCACCCGTTCGATACCGGCCGCCTGAATGGCGCTGGCCAGCTCTTCGGTGATTTCGTTGTTGATATCGACAATCACGCCGCCGTCGTAGTCTTTGATCTTTTCGAGCGACACGCGGCCCACAATCCGGTCGCGCAGCGGTTCGATAATCTCGCCGGCTTCGACGATACCTTCGACGTAAATGCCGTCCACGGTGCCGCAATCGTATTCGCTGATGATTACGTCCTGGGCCACGTCCACCAGACGCCGCGTCAGGTAGCCTGAATCGGCCGTCTTCAGCGCGGTGTCAGCCAGACCCTTGCGGGCGCCGTGGGTCGAGATGAAGTACTCGAGCACGGTGAGCCCTTCACGGAAGTTGGCCGTGATCGGAGTCTCGATAATTTCGCCCGATGGCTT
>Ga0207706_10000393_pt1 | contig 47321 bp, 31 predicted proteins | sample KBSC53metaG_FD_184318 | JGI IMG/M metagenome (GOLD analysis project Ga0207706, IMG submission 184318) | Corn rhizosphere microbial communities from Kellogg Biological Station, Michigan, USA - KBS C5-3 metaG (SPAdes) (version 2) | ecosystem: Host-associated > Plants > Roots > Rhizosphere > Soil ... | reverse complement strand
ACGTGATCGCCCGATCGGGTCGGTGCGGCGGGTATCGATCGGGGCCCGTTCGCTCCCGGCGCTGAAGGCCTTTTTGTCGGGCGAGCAGTTCTATCGGCGGGGTCGGTGGGACTCTGCCCTGGTCTACTACGACCAGGCTACCACGCAGGACAGCATGTTCGCGCTTGCCTTCCGCCGCATGAATTTGGTGCTCAGCTGGTACCCCCCGAGTTCGACCGCCTACCGGCCTATGGAGGAGTATAAGCGCCGGGCGGTGAGCCTGAATCGCGGACTTTCTCCCAAAGATAGTATGCTGATCGCCGCCGACTCGCTCTGGGCCGCGGCTGACGAGGCGACCGACCCGGCGGATCTGATCCGCTTCAGGTATCGCAATCTTTCCATCTCAGAGGAGGCCGTCCGCCGCTACCCCGCTGACCCCGAGGTGTGGCTTGACCTCGGTGAAGCGCGATATCACTTCCCTCCTCCGCTAGGAGGCGCCCCCGCCCCGGCGCTCGAGGCCTTCGACCGCGCGATCGCCCTCGACCCGGGGTTCGCGCCGGCGTACGAGCATGTGGTGCACCTGGCGATCCGGCTGAACCGCCCCGACCTGGCCCGGCAGTACGCCGCCGCTTACCTGCGGCTCGATCCGACCGACATCAATGCCTCTTCGATTCGACTGGCCGCCCTGCTGCTCGATCCCGCGCGGTCACACGCGCCGGAGACGGCTCGGATGATCGACAGCGCCTCCGCCCAGGAACTCTTTGGCGCCGGTATGATGCACCTCGGCTGGTGGGCCGACTCGGGCGAAGCCGCGGTCCGGCTCCTGCGAGCGCTGACCCGGCGGAGCGGGACCGGTGTCGATCCCTGGTCGGACACTCTGATGTACGATCAGTACCTGGCGCTCGAGCTGACCTACCGGGGCCACCTTCACGAGGCGTACGCGGCGGATCGCCGCTTACTCTTCCACCCGAACGCCTCACCGTTCAGCGAATTTCTGGATCCGTTCCGTGCCCTCGCCCTCCTCGGGGGGATCCCAGAGTCGCTGGCCGCCGCAACCTTTGGGCACGCGCTCGAGCCTGGAACAGCATGGCCGATGTCTCCCTTGGGCACCGCGCGGCAACTCCGCGGCCTCCCTTGGTGGCTGGCCCGAAGAGACACGACGTCGCTGGCACGGTTCGCGTTACGCGCCTCACAGGAAGCTCGAACGCAGGAAAGCGCCCGCGGCAAGCTTCAAAGCCGATACCTCCACGCCGCCGCTACGGCGTATCTCGCGCTGGCTCGAGCCGATTCCGTCCAGGCGTTGGGTCTCTTTCAGTCGATTCCGGACACGCTCTGTCTGGAGAACGATTGCTTCTATGCGAAGCTCATTGAGGCCCGCCTGCTCACCGCACAGGGGCAGGCTCGACAGGCGGGAGCGGTCCTGGATCGCTGGGTCTGGAGTGGTGGGGGCCCCCTCTTCGTCCTCGGCAGACTGGAGCAAGGACGTATCGCCGAGAGTCTGGGCGAGCGCCAGAAGGCGATAGACTCGTACCAGTTCGTGGTCGATGTCTGGCGCCGCGCCGATCCCGAGCTGCAGCCTTTCGTGGTCGAGGCCCGGAACGCACTGGCTCGGCTCACGAAAGAATGAAGGCGGTGGTGGAGAGGGAAGGGCTTCACCCCGTAACCTGATCCTCTTGACCCCGTTCTGCTACGGGCCGAGCGACCCCACCACGTTGATACGACCTTTGCCATACAGCGCGTCGGTCCGCGAACGGGACAGCGAGTTAGGTCACGCCGTCGGCGCCGCCGCCTTCTCTCCCTTCATCTTCGCCCACACCTTCCGCACCCACGCCGCCGCCGCCACGAAAGCGACCACCACCAGCTTCTTCGCCGCCAACAAACCCGCGAGCAACACCTTGAAGAGCCCCGCCTTGGTGGCGAGGGCACCGGCGACCAGACCCGCGACACCGTAGGCCGCAACCTTGTCGGTGCCGGCGACGAAGTCGGTGTATTTGTGCCCGTCGCCAAAGTCGACGAAGGAAATCACCTCAGCCATGGATCCCTTCACCCGGTCGAGCTGATCCATGCCGGAGACCGCGTTCAGCACCAGGACGCCGCGTCTCCCCAGGATCCGGACATTGTAGTTCAGGGTATGAGGCGAGTTGCCGAACTGCAGCTCCTTGGCCCAGTAGAGTTTGTGGGTATCGCGGTTGTAGGTCGGAGGCTCGGCCCATCCAACCAGCGTCACGGGCTCATAACCTTGCTTCTCGCGTTCCTTGTTCGCCTCCGCGACCCCCTCCTTCATCTCCTTCAGGAGTGCCGTGTAGTCAATCGACTCGGCGCCCTTGTCATCCACGTAACCATCTTCATCATAGGTGATCACCACCGCCCAGCCGGAATCCGCCAGGGGGCTGATACCGGCGGGGACCAGCATTCCCAGCACATCCTCGGCCGATTCCTCGGGATTCCCCCAGCCCTTCACCAGGAGGCGCTTGGAGCCTTCTTCGCCGAGGAAACGAAAGGACGCAGGAACGTTAAGATGGGCCAACCCATCCTTGATCGTCACCGCTCCGGACTGGTAGCCGAGCTTGGCCTCGAACTCTTCCTGGGTGGAGCCAAGCGACTCCTCCTGTCCGAAGGCGACCGCCGAATTCGCGATGACTGAAAGCGCAGCCAGCGAGAGGCGGACCAGGTTCTGGTGACGCATGGGCAGCTCCATGTGGTCGAGCGTTGGCGGGTAGGAGACCAACTTTTTCAATGGAGAAGCGAGGCCAATTCTGTGCCAAGCTGTCCCACTACAATGGAGGCGGGTCGGATAGAAATTCGACGCTGACCATGAAGCTGACAGTGCGGGAGCGATTGGGTGGGGTCCTCGGCGTACTGACTGAATCGAACGTTGAAAGATGAACGCTGGAGGGCGGGGGGAATTCCGAATTCGGGGTGGATGGAGGCTATGGGCTTCCGCCGTTTTAGGGGGAACCGTCGCCCGCCGTTCCCCCTTCCCAATAGGGAAGGGGGACAGGGGGTTAGGTACTACAACCCGAGCGAGTTGGGAACGTTGATCCGGCCCTTCCCATACAACGGGTCGGTCCCCGCGGCACCGAGGTCGTCCGCACCGGTCTGGATCGCGTTCTTGATGGCACCCGGGTCCCGTCCGTACTTCTCGACCAGGAGTGCCGCCAAGCCCGACGTATGGGGAGCCGCCTGGCTGGTGCCCTGAACTCCCAGAACGAATGTGCCCGTGCCGCAGATCCCCAGGCCAGGGACCAGGCTGAAGTGGGTGCATGCGGCGTACACGAAACTCACGCCCGCGGTGAGCGTGCCCCAGCCGCCCGGCGCTGCCACGTTGATGGCCGAGCGCCCGAAGTTGGAGTAGGCCGCGACCGCGTCGATGTTGGTGTAAGGGCCGTTCACGCTGGCCTGCGCCGTGGGTCCGGTCGCGGAAACGCAGATCACCGCCGGAGTGTTGCAATAAGTCTTGTAGCCGCTCTTGTCGTGATCCAGGTCGATCGCGGCGTTCCCAGCCGACACCACGACGGTCACACCCTGATTCTTGGCGAAATTGAACGCCCGGTTGATGATCGACACGAAGCCGGGGAAGTCCTTTTTGTTGAATGAGCCGCCCAGACTCATGTTGATCACATCGACGCCGGCTCCATTCGGACCAAGGGGCGACGCGGCGTACATCAGGCCGTCAAGAACGCTGCTGCCCACGCTGGATCCGTTGGCGCCGAGCACCTTCACAGCTACCAGCGTGACCCTGGAGGTGACTCCCGCCGCGGCCAGTGCATTGCTGCTCACGGTGGCGCCCACGTGGGTGCCGTGGAAATGCAGGTCGATCCAGTCCGGTTGCCCCGGGAAGTGCGCTGCCACCAGGGCCGCATCGCCGGGGACGAAGTTACGGGAGGCGGCCATGTCGACCCGGCCCTGCAGATCGAGGTGGGTGTAGTCGATCCCGGTATCCAGGATGCCGACCCGCGTGCTGGCGGACCCGAGCTTGCCCTGGGCCCAGGCGTCATTCGCGTGAATGGCGCGCATGTTCCACTGGCGGGGGAAGAAGAACGCGGTGGCTGGCGCTGCTGGGCTCTCCACGGCATCCGAGGCGGCCGCCTCGGCTTCGGTGACGGCGGTCGGGGGATCCAGCTCGATATCGACGTCAGGAATCGCCTGTACCACGCTGCCCTTACCCACCAGGCTCGTGGCCTGGGCGTCGCTCAGTCCCTCGGCGTAGGCCACGCCGATCTGGGAGTAGGTCGTAGAGACCGTGCCGCCCATCGCCTGAACCCGGCTGGCGAAATCGGATGGAATGGAGTTACCGCTGAACGCGACAATGTGGCGACCGTTGCCGACGACTGCGGCCCGAGCGCCGACGGGGGTCAGGCTGGGTGCCGTGGATTCATCGCGACAGGCGACGAGGCTGGCAACGATGAATGCGGCGAGGGCTGATCTGGTGATGCGACTCATGATACCTCCTGGAAGGGCGGAGGGGGGATACGGATTGGGTTACGGATCGGTGGTGCGGATCAGCCGCTGCGGATAGAGGAGTTCAGATCCGGCGATCGGGGCGGCGGACCGCGGGCCCACGATATTCCAGATGATCGAGGCGGGCGGTGATATGGATCTCTTGCGGGAATCTTTCGGCGCCGGCCATCGCTCCGACCCGGGACGCATCACCTTGAAGTCTCTCGGCTGAATCCCGATGCCGGCCCGTCGGCCTCATACCTAACCCCCCTGTCCCCCTTCCCTAGCGGGAAGGGGGACGCATCCGACAAAGCTGTCGTTCCGAGCGCCGTCAGCGCCTACTCCGAGTCGGCGCAACTGCGTTTGCAGAAGTGCATCGAGCGCGTGCCCCCTTCCCAACAGGGAAGGGGACAGGGGTTAGGTTAGTTATTGACTTAACAGTCAATATCCACTAGCTTCCACCCATGCCCCGCCCCCGTGAATTCGACCCCGACCTCGTCCTCGACCACGCCGTCGAGCTCTTCTGGGCCAAAGGCTATGAGGGCACCTCGATCAGCGACCTCGAGGAACACCTCGGCATGGGGAGGCAGAGTCTCTATGGAGCATTCGGAGACAAGCACGAGTTGTATTTAAAGGCGATGGACCGCTACGCCGCCTCCCAGTCGTGGACCAGGCGAGATCTGCTCAAGCCGGACGCCGGCGCCGAGGAGATCAGGCAGTACTTCAAGGGACTCATTGGTGCCGTGACCCAGGAGCCAAGGCGGTCCTGCATGTTGATCAACGCCGCCATCGAAGGGGATTGCGAGCACCCCAAGGTCGCCGGGCGCTGCACCGACAATCAGCAGAACCTGACCCGCGCCTTTCGCCACGCGCTGGAGGGTGCGGTTGCCAAGGGGCAGCTGGACCGGAAGACCGATACCAATGCTCTGGCTCTGGCCTTGGTCAGCCAGTCTTTCGGCCTCAACGTGATGGCGCGGAACGGGGCATCCCCGGCGACCTTGGCCAAGGTGGCCGAAAGCGCCATGCAGGTCTTCAAGTAGGTTTTTTTGACTTGTTATTGACTAGTCGTTCAACATTAAGGAGTACTTCAATGAGCGGACAGAAGATTCAGGGCAGCGTCGCCCTGGTGACCGGCGCCAATCGAGGGATCGGCAAGGCGATCGTGGAAGCATTGCTGGAGCGGGGGGCGAAGAAGGTCTACGCCGGCGCCCGGAAGGTAGAGGCGCTTCAGGACCTCGTGGCTCGGTACAATGGCCGGCTGGTGCCGCTGTCGCTGGATGTGACCAATTCGGTCCAAGTCGGTGAATTGAGCGCCAAGGCCAGCGACGTGACCCTGGTGATCAACAACGCCGGTGTTGCCGCCGCGGCGATCGGCGCTCAGATCACCGATCCCGCCATTCTCCCGGCCGCCCATGCGGAGATCAATGTCAACTACTTCGGGACGCTGTATGTCACCCAGGCGCTGGCACCAGTGCTCGCCAAGAACGGGGGCGGAACTATCGTGAACATAGGCTCCGTCGCGTCGCTCACTTCCTTCCCGATCCTCGCCTCCTACAGCGCATCGAAGGCCGCATTGCGCTCACTCACTCAAGCCTCGCGAGCGCACCTGGCCGCGCAAGGAACGCGGGTGATCGGAGTGTACCCGGGCCCGGTGGACACCGACATGGCCACGAATATCCCGCTGGCGAAGGCCGCACCATCCAGCGTCGCTGCAAACATTCTCGGCGCCGTGGAAGAGGGCATTGAGGAGGTGTATCCCGACCCGATGGCGGTGGAGGTAGGGCGGGAATTCGAATCCAACCCGATGGGGCTGGCACGCCGGATGTCGGGTGCGGTGGCGGTGGTGGCGTAGTAACGACAGTCTACGGCTTCGGTCATTGCGATCCAGCGGAGCTGGCGAAGCAATCTCACCCGCTAACCTTTCCACGAGCCTGAGGAATCGGGGTTCGTGGTAGGGGAAGGTGGGTGAGATTGCTTCGGTCGCGTTCGCGCCCTCGCAATGACAGAGCCCAGCCCTCTTTCTCTTTTCCCGTTCCCCCGTTCCCCCGTTCCCTGTTCCCGCTCTTACGCAGGAACCCCGACTCTCTTAAGTAGTCCCTGACACCTCGGCTCCTCGCGCAACCAGTCCCACTGCGGATCCGCCTGAAGAAAGACGCACCACCCCGCTCGTCGGTCGCAGGCCCGCTCCCAGATTTCCCATCCAGCGTCGAACTCCTCCAGCCCGAATAAGATCAGAGCCTGAAATGGCTCCGGCACGTACTGTCGTGTCGCCATTTCTTGCAGCTCCGCAAGCAGCGCGCGGGCCTCCACCTTGTGACCCGACCTGGCAAGGGTTTGGCCGAGGTAACCCAGGAGGATGGGCTGTCGTCCAATCATCTCGATTGCCCGTTGCGTCGTGGTAATCGCTTCCTCGAATCTTCCCCGTGCTGATGTGAGCCGTGCCAACTCCACGTATGCCTGGTAGGAGTCTGGATTCACCTCGAGGTGAGCGCGAAGGGCATCGGCAGCCTCATCGAAGCGTCGCGCATAGTAAAGGCACCGGCCAACGCTTACCTGGATCGTGACCGACAGCGGATCGGTCACCTGAGCGCGCCGAATCACCTGCATCGCCTCTTCGGCGTGACCGATGATGGACAGGAACAAGGCGTACCAGTGCTGGGCCGGACCGCTTGAGCCGAGTGCCATGCCTCGATCGTACTCCCGCTGCGCGAGATCCCAGTCCCAATCGTAGAGCGTCGCCACGATTCCGCGGGTCAGATGCGCGTCCGGCAAGGTGTCGTCCAAATCGACCGCCCTGAGTGCCGCGGCCCTCGCGGGCGGAATCGCCTGCTCCGGCGGCAGGACACCAAACTCTTCAAAGCCGAGCATCGCGTAGGCGTATCCCAGCCAGGCGTGGGCGTGGGCATAGTTGGGATCGAGCTCGAGGGCTTGCTGGAAGAAGGTGAGGGCCTGGGCAAAACCCTGCGGCCTCGCCTGGGCCCACGCGTGGCGACCCCTCAAGTAGAGGTTGTACGCCTCCGGTTTCCGGGTCTGCGGTGCGACCAGCTGCGGCGGTGTGGTGACGGTGCGGGTGAGGTTGCTCGAGATCGAGCGGGCCAGCTCGTCCTGCACCGCGAACACATCCGCCAGTGTCCGGTCGTAGCTCTGTGACCAGAGGTGATAGCCGTCGGACGCGTTGATCAGCTGGGCAGTGACCCGCACCTGGTCGCCCGCCTTGCGCACGCTCCCTTCAAGTAGAGTCCGCACTCTCAGGCGCTCACCTATTTCGCGGGCATCCACGCTCTTTCCCTTGAAGGCGAACGCCGAGGTCCGTGCGGCGACTCGGAGGCTGGGGACCTGGCTCAGGGCGTTGATGATCTCCTCGGTCATCCCGTCGCTGAAGTACTCGGTATCGGGGTCCGCGCTGAGGTTGGCGAAGGGGAGCACCGCGATGGATGCTTCGGGAGCTACTTCGTGCTTGACGCTCACGGTTCTCGCCTGGATTGCTGCGGAAAACTCGGCGGCGCTGGGGAAACGGTCGCGCGGCTCGGTCTCCAGCGCCCGGGAAACAGCGGCATCGATCGCGGGTGGAATCTCACCATCAACGCTTCGCAGCGACGGGGCAGGGTCCACCAGCCGGCGCAGCATGACCGATCGCACCGTGAGCCCTCCGAAGGGAGGCTTTCCCGCGAGCGTCTCGAAGAGCAGGCAGCCCAGGCTGTAGATGTCGGTCCGCCCGTCCAGCTCGACGTCGCGCGAGATCTGCTCGGGGCTCATGTAGTCCGGGGTGCCGAGGATGTGGCCGGCGGTCGCTTCCCCAACTTCCGCTTCGGAAATTGCCCGGGCGATGCCGAAGTCGGACACCAGGGCGTGACCAGATCCCAGCAGCACATTTTCGGGTTTGATATCGCGATGGATTACCCCGCGGGTGTGCGCGTAGTCGAGTGCATCGGCCACCTCACGCGCGATCTTCAACGCCTCTTCGAGCGGCAGCCGGCCTTCGCGGTTTAGTCGCGCCCGCAGCGACTCGCCTTCGATGTAGGCCATGACGTAGTAGAGCTGCCCGTCGTGGCTGCCCGAGTCGTAGACCGGCACGATGTGAGGATGAGTGAGACTCGCGGAGAGCTTGATCTCGTGGAGGAACCGCTGAGTCTGAAGCGAGTGGCACAACTCGGGCTGCAGCACCTTGAGCGCGACCGGCCGCTCGTGCTTTTGATCCCGGGCAAGATACACGACAGCCATACCGCCGCGACCGAGCTCACGTTGGATCAGGTAGCGGTCTTCAAAGGTGGTTCCAGGTTCGACAATGGCTTCGGTCTTCACCTTAGGTCTGCACCCCAACCTTCGCCGCCAGCGCCGCGAATCGTGAGTCCTCCCGCAGGGAATCCATCACCGGATCCACCGCCAGAAACACCAGCTCGTGCTCCCGCTCCTCCAGCGCCCGCTCCAGTCGAGGGAAGGCAGCGTTGCGATCACCCACGGTCGCGTAAACACCCGCGACGTCATACTGCGGCACGAAACGCTGCTTCCCCAACTCGTCCAACTCGGCGATCAGATGATCCGCCTCATTTCGTTTCCCTGCCGCGGCCAGCGCTTTGGCTTTTCCGGCCACTGTGATAGAGCTTCGGCCCGAGAGCCGGATGGCCGTCGCGTATTCCTGCGTCGCTTCCTCGAGCGCTCCCGACTGTACGAGTGCATGGCCAAACCAGAGGTGGCCGAGCATGAACGTGGGGTCCAGTTCGATAGTGCTGCGATACTGTGCGATCGCCGTGTCGTACTGTCGAGCGTAGTACAGGGTCCAGCCTAGAGCGGCGTTGGCAATGAGGGAGAGTGGCTCCAGCGCGTGTGACCGCCGCATCGCGGACTGGGCCTCGGGAAAGCGTCCCTGCTGAGTGAGGAGGTTGCCATATTGGTGCCAACCGATGGCGTAGTCAGGCGCGAGTGCCAAAGCCCGACGAAAATCCTCTTCGGCCAATGCAAACTTCCATTCGTGGTACAGCCGGACGTAGCCGCGGGAGCAGTACGCGGCGGCGAGCGAATCATCCAACTCGAGAGCACGATTGGCTGCGGCGAGAGCCCGCGGGAAGGCCTCCTTGGGGTGCAGCAAATCGTAGAAGCCCAGGATGTTGTACGAATCCGCCACTCCCATCTGGGCGAGCGCATAGTCGGGATCGATGGCCAACGCCTGTTCGAAGTGGGCAAGCCCTTTCCGAAGCTCCGACTCGGTACGCCGCCCCCAGTGGAATCGCCCCCGGAGATAATGGGTGTAGGCCTCGACGTCGTCGGTTCCCTTGCGCCCCTGATCGGCGCGGGGCCGGAGTCGTACCTGGAGTCCCTGTGCGATCGCTTGCGAGATCTCGTCCTGCACCGCGAAGACGTCGCTCAACTCGCGATCGTAGGTATCGGACCAGAGCTGGTAGCCATCGGCGACGGCGGTGAGCTGGGCCGCCAGTCGGATCCTACCTCCCGCACGGCGGACACTGCCGGCCAGCACCGTGTCCACATTGAGAGCACGACCGATGACCCGCACATCCTCGCTCTTGCCCTTCCAGGCGAACACCGAGCTCCGCGCCGCCACCTTGAGGCCACCCATCTTGGTCAAGACCGAGATCAGCTCCTCGGTCATGCCGTCGCTGAAGTACTCGTTCTCCGGATCGGCACTCATGTTGACGAAGGGCAGCACGGCGATGGAGCGAGCAGCTTGAGTGGATGCGACCGGCGTGCGAAGCGGGTCGCTCACCTGCTGAATCGCTGCGGTGTCCAGCGAACGAGCCAGTTCGCCAGCCGTGGCCTGACGGCTCGCAGGATCCACGGCGAGCATCTGCATCACCAGCTGCTCGATCTGGCCCGAGATGTTGGGAGCGGTGTCGCGGAGCGGCTTCGGTGTCTCCCGAAAACGGCGGACGATGATCGCCTGCGCATCGCCGGCAAATGGAGCGGAACCGGTGATCATCTCGTAGAGCACGCAGCCGAGGGAATAGAGATCGCTGCGTCCATCGACGGCCGTCTCCCCAACCGCCTGTTCCGGACTCATGTAGGCCGGAGTGCCGACCACGAACCCCACCTGCGTGACCCGGGTATCGCCGGCAGCCGACAGCGCCCGGGCAATGCCGAAGTCGGCGACGCGAGCGTGCCCCGCGGCCAGCAGGATGTTCTCCGGCTTGATGTCGCGATGGATGATGCCGCGGCTGTGGGCGTAGTCGAGCGCGTCGGTCACTTCGCGGGCGATGCGGAGGGCATCGGGCATCGGAATTGTCCCTTCCCGCGCCAGCCGCTGGCGGAGCGATTCGCCTTCCACGTACGGCATCACGTAGTAGAGGGCGCCTGCCGCGTTGCCCGAATCGAGCAGGGCCAGAATGTGGGGATGGTCCAGCCTCGCCGTGATGCGAATCTCCTGCAGGAAGCGCTCGGCGCCGAGCAACGCGGCGACTTCCGAGCGCAGCACCTTGAGCGCGACGAGACGATCGTGCTTCAGGTCCCGGGCCAGGTAGACCAAAGCCATCCCACCCGCCCCGAGCTCGCGCTCCAGGGCGTAGCGATCGCGAAGGGCTTCGCGTAACGGTGTGGTGGTGTCGAGCAGAGAGGTGATGTCCGGATCGAGAGATCTCGAAATCTGCGGGTATTCGTACGGGCGGGCCAGCAGCAACTCAGGGGTTAGGTGGCCTCATCCTTGCGGGTTCCTTCCCTGGTCTGCAGGTTCAGTCGGGAGTATCCAACCTCTTCTGTGGCAATCACATGGCGCCCGTGAGCTTCAACCCGGCATTGGTCATCGGCTTCGGCCTAGGCGTCGGGATTCTGGTGGGAATGACCGGAATCGGCGGTGGTGCATTGATGACGCCACTCCTGGTGTTGTTCGTTGGCACCCCGCCGGCGACCGCGGTCGGAACCGACCTGGTCTACGGTGCGGTGACCAAGACGGTCGGCGGCTTCAAGCACATGAAGCAGAAGACGGTGGACTACGCTCTCTCCTGGTGGATGGCGGTGGGCTCGGTGCCGGCCGCGGTCCTCGGCGTATATGTCGTCGGTGTGCTGCGGAAGAGTCTTGGGGGTCCCAAGTTCGATCACACGATGCTCTTGCTGCTGGCCGGTGCGATCGCCTTCACCGGTGCGCTCACTCTGATCCGCGCGATTTTCCTCAAACAGCTCATCGCCCGCGAGCGGGATCACGTCGAGATGGAGGCGCGGCACAAGATTGCTGCGGTGCTGCTGGGTCTCTCGGTCGGCTTCGTACTGGGGATTACCTCGGCGGGAAGCGGATCGCTCATCGCGCTGGGCCTGATCCTGCTCTTCCGGCTGAGCCCGTACAAGGTGGTAGGCACCGACATCTTCCACGCGGCGATCGTGCTTTGGGCCGGCGGCATCGCGCACATCATCGCGGGAAACGTGGACTACGCCTTGGCTGGCACCATCCTCATCGGTTCCGTGCCCGGGGTTTGGCTGGGCAGCCACATGTCTGTTCGCCTTCCCGCCGGCACCCTCCGCACCGTACTCGGCGTCGTCCTCATTGGTGCGGCGATGGGACTCGGTTCAAAGGCCGGGCTCCCCATTCCGCCTTGGGCCATCGCCGTCGTCCCCGGCATCCTCGCCGTGATTGTGCTGTGGGAACGGTTCCGCAATCGGGTGCACCGGCATGAGGCGGATACAGTGGCGCAGTATCCGGGGACTGAGCGGCGAACCCATAGTGGGGGGAGTTGGGAAAAGGGAGAAAGGCGAAAGGAGAAGGGAGCAGTGTGATGCCCGACACACCAGCGAAACCCGGCTATTGACTCCCGACTCCTGACTCTCGACTTTTCACTTAAGAGTAGGGCCTTACCGCGAGGGCTTTCGGCTCTTGAGATGAAGGCGTGATCCAGCTGCCCAGGCAGCCAAGGTTCGCGCCCTTTTTGTTTTGTGGACTTGGAGAAGGAGTAGGAAAAGCGGGAAAGGGGAAGAGGAACGGGGAACGGGAAAGCAAGTGGACTGGGCTTTTTCTGACCCCTGACCCCTGATCCCTGACACCTATATAAGGATGCTCCCATGACCTCACACCTTACAGCCGGCCTCGCCATCGGCTGCGCCGCAGCGGCCGTCGTCTCCTGTGCCATCAACCAGCAGCAGGAAGTCGAGCTGGGCGCGCAGACCGCGGCGGAGATCGATACGACCCTGCCCCTGATCCGTGACCCCGCGATCAACGCCTACATCAATGGCCTGGGGAATCAGCTCGCCCGGGTGACCGACACCCGCAGCCTCACCTGGCACTTCGCCGTGGTAGACAGTAAGGAAGTCAACGCCTTTGCGATCCCCGGCGGGTGGGTCTACATCAATCGCGGGCTCATCGAGCGGGCGACAAACATGAGCGAGGTGGCAGGCGTCATGGGCCATGAGATTGGCCACGTGACGCTGCGTCACACCGTGGAGCAGCTGCAGCAACAGCAGGAGGTGGGGATTGGTGCGGTGGCGCTGTGCACGCTGACCAAGGTATGTGGAAGCCAGACCGGTCAGGCCGCGGTCGGTATCGCAGGGAGTGCCCTGTTCGCCAAGTTCAGCCGGCAGGATGAGGCGGAGGCGGACGCGGAGGGAGTGAAGACCACGATCAAGTCGGGGATCGATCCCCATGGAATCCCCGAGATGTTCAAGATCCTGCTCGACGAGCGGAAGTCCAACCCGTCGGCGGTAGACGCGTTCTTTGCTTCGCACCCCCTGGAGGAAGACCGGATCGCAGCGACCGAGGCCCAGATCGACAAGTACCCCAAGAGCGAGCTTCAGGGTCTGATCGATGACACCCAGTCGTTCCACGACTTTCAGGACCGGCTGAAGGCGATGCCACCTTCACCGAAGCCGAAGGAGACCGCGAGTACGGGGAATGCGGTGAGGGCGAAGCGGTGAACGGTGAGGAAGGGGTTAGGGGTCAGGTGTCAGGGATTACGCTGAACGGGCGGGTTGATTTCTGTCATTGCGAGGAGCCCGAAGGGCGACGAAGCAATCCCTCCCGCTCTCCCTGCCCCAGAGCGCCTCGCGCCGCTCGCTCGCAATGACAGAACTCGAGTGTCACGGCGCCGGTACCGGGACGATCTGATCCATACTCTCGATCAAGATCTCCGGTTGCCCCTTGTAGTTCTTGATCATCCCCCTCACCCCCACCCGTTTTCCCGCCAGCGTGTCCAGCTGGGTGAAGGCGGGATCTCGCGGGTTGAGGATGGCCCCGCTGAACGTTTGGTGCGGGTAGTCCGCTCCGAAGTTGAGGTAGATGTTCCCTGCCTTGGAGCGGTGCACTGAGACCACCGTTCCCACAACCATCGCTGTCTCGCCCACGTGGGCCGCGGCTTCCCGGTCAGTATAGACCTGGGGGCCGAGTGGGGATGTCGCGAGTGATGCGGGCTGGTAGTGCGTCAGGGCATCGTTCAGCACCTTGGCCAGTCGTACGCCTGCCTTGATCAATGCCAGATCTACTAGCGGGAGATTCTCGTCCACATAAGGCTGGCCCAGATGGCTGCCCTGCGGGATGTGATAGGCGTGTTCCTTCGCGATGCTGTGACCTTCCATAGCCCAGTCGACGATGGTACCCCTCTCAAACTCTGAGAGATTCAGCGAATCCATCTCCTTCTTCAAGCGCTGAAAGTACGCCTCCTCGTTCAGGCTCATCGTCTTGATCAGCTCACCGTCCCAGACCTGGTGGAGATCGAACCACTCGCCGCGCAGCATCACGTTCCGGTCATTCCCGCCATGGTCGTTGTGATCGGCGACATGAAGCGGCTGATGCAGGTCTCCGATCAGATGAATAAGGAAACGGAGGGCCTCCGCACGCTCGACGTCGGTTGAGCCTGAGTCCGTCAGCACCTGCCGATCGCGCTGAAGCTCGGCGATGATGCAGTGCCCAGTCCCGCATTGGCTGGCCGTCGCGTCATAGCTGGTCGCTTCCAAAGGGATATTGACGAAGTGCACAGGTTTTGTCTGCGGACGCTGGTTCTTAATGTCATCAGCCCACGTCGAAGCCGCGGCCATGCTCTGGCCGGCGAGGATACTTCGAACCACTTGAGCCGTATGTGGCGTTAGCCTCGACTCGGCGATACGAGCGATGAGCCGGTGCCCTTCGGCGTACCAAACGTGATTGTCCAGGCCCGCAGGCGTCGGACGAAGCGGGACAAATGCGAAGACCAGCAGGAGGGAAAGCCGCATCAATGAGCGCTGATCGCTGTCGATAGAGGGACCCGAACAAAGCTCGAGTAGTCGCGGGTAAAGTGCACATAGCAGCTATCCCGTGAGAACCAGATGAAGTTCGGAGAACCCTCGCCTAATCCGCCTCCGGCAGGAACCAAGTCGCTCCATTCGCTTCCGCGCTGTCGACTCACGAAGTAGACGGCCGGTGATCGCCGAGGGTGGGTCCCCACCCTGGACACCTGCACGAAGGCGATCCCGCCGGGTCCTCCGACCACACCCCAGACGTAAACGCTGTCCCCCAGCCGCTCCCGCCAGTACGTCTCGGCTGGATGAGTCGGCACCTTGGAAGGGGAGGAGTACGCGGTGTCGGTCCACCGGATGCGGAACTGCTCTGTGCTGCGCCAGTCGGGAGTGGTCAGGTTGTAGCGAAGCGATCCATCTGCCTCAGTAGTCAAGCCGGAATGGTAGTAGCCATAAGTCGAGGCCCGAATGAATCGCGGCTGGCTCCAGCCCTGCCCGGTTCGAACGACGTACCAGAGGTGAGCATTGGGGTGACTGCTGGTGTCGCCGGGAGCCGGCCGGTACGAGGAGAAGGTCAGTCGCGTTCCGTCAGCGCTCAGCGCCGGGTATAGATCGGAATAGTCTCCGCCGAGATCGAGTAGCTCACCTGGACCCCAATGGCCCGAGGTCAAAGTCGATCGGTAGATCCGATAGTCCTCCTGACCGGGCGTGACCTTCTTGAAGAAGTAGAACTCTTTCCGGTCGGGTGAGAGTACCGACGAGTAGACTTTGCCGGAATCGTCGGGGGACATCGCGGGGCCAAACGGCTCTGGTTCACCCCCCTTGGGACAAGACACCTCCCGCACTCGCCTCGTGGTCGGCCCTTGGGCCGCACCGGCCAGCAGCAGCGACCCAATTCCAACTACGATCAGGATTTTCATTTCGCCCCGTCGCTTCGCAGTTCCTCCCGCCTTCCCGCCCTCCTGCCTTCCCGCCTATTCCGCCATCTCCCTCAACCTCGCCAACAACCTCACCATCGCCCACGTGTCCCGCTCGCAATACGCCAACAGATCCTGTCGGAGCTGGTCGCGGTCCTTGACCAGGTGCGCCACGAAGAGGAGTCGAGCGATCTCGACACTCGCCACCAGGCCGTCAACGATGGTGAGGTCGTTGTAGGTCAGATCCGGCACCAAGGGGTTCAGCACCTGCTTGATGCTGAAGCTGCCGGCAAAGCGCGGGTGGTAGACGTTGTTCTGAATCACCGGGAGCAGGTCTACCAATTTTTCTTCGAGCGCCTTCAGCCGATCCGCCAGGTGGGGAAGCCAAACCGCCAGCTCCTTGATCCTGGTCCGTTCGAAGTGGCTGTACATCACGATCTTCTCGGCGTTGGCTGTCGCATCCAACAGCTTAAGCGCCAGCTCCTCTCGCGGATCGCCCGGGCCCTCGGCGAGATAGGCTCGATGGGTGAACGTCCCATCCGCCTGCTGTTCGTGGTAGCTGAACTGCACCACGACCTGGCGCCAGGGTCCGACGTCAGGCCACACCGGAACGGCTCGACTGATAGTCTCGAAGTCGAGGAACCCCAATCGTCCATCGAAAGCGCGCAGTTCCTCGCGAAGCTCCGGCTCCACGATGAGCTGGCCGCATTCAAGCGCGCGCCGCTGGCGCTTCTGGGTCGGGGTGAGCTTGTGACTCGACGGCAGATCGACCACGCGAGTGTATCCCTCGAGCACCAGAGCCCACTTCTGGTTGGTCTGAGCCTTGTACAGCCTCCAGACGTGGTGCTCGTCTCTCGGGAAGCAACGGTCCCAGAAAGGGCACTCCCGGTCGGTCATCCAGCAGTGCGTGGCAACCCGAACGTGGGGCTCCGGCCCCGCCAATACAGCGAGCTGCTCCTCGACCATCAGCGGAATGCGAGGTTGGAAGGCCTCGACCTCTGCCGTGATGTCGGTGCGCTGGAACAGATCGCCGATGTCCGGGTGACGGAAGTCGGTGTTGAGATGCATCAGCTCGACCCGCCGCACCTCGATCCCCGCCTTCCGCGCGACCCAGGTCTGGATCGCGGCGTCGGGGATGTGGTCATCCTTCACCTTGCTGGAGGACTTGACCTCGATGAGGGTGAATCCATCGGCAGTCCGCTCCAGCACATCGATGGACGCGTAGACCCGATCCTCGATGAACGTGGCCTCGAAGACCGCGGGCACACCGTCGTCGATTGCCTTTCGAGTCGCCTCGACCCGCCACGGATCGTCATGGGGGAGGTCGATCAGCACTCCGCCCGGGAACAATCCCCGCGCCAGCGTGCCGACCTGGACGCCTTGATCGAAGCGATCCTGCAGCACCACGTCCACCTGGAGCTCCTCCGCCAGCGGCTCGTGCACCTTGAGCCAGAGCAGCTTGTGGCACTGCCATCCGGCGACGAAGCGGGACTTGGAGAGGTTGGGGGACATGGCTCAAATGTCGTATGGGGGAGGGACAATCCAAAGGCGGGAACAACCTAATCATGTGCCCTCCGTCCCCGCCGGGGTCAGGTTCCCCACATCGCGACTCCGATCAGCCCTGCGGCCAGTAGGACCCTTAGCGCCATGCGGGCGCGATCGTAGCCTTGTGGCTTCATCTCCTGGTGCCACTCCCGAACGGTGTATCCAATCCAAAACGCCCCAAATGCGGCGATAGCAATGGAAGGTCCGGCGAGCGGTGGGGGAAGCTCTGGAGGCATGGGGGTCAGAAAGCTCTCGCAATGACAGCCGCACTCTCCTGGCTACTCCTGACCCCTGACATCTCGGCGCTGCCACCACTTCTCCCTGCATGCTCGGCCGTCGAATACCACACCAGCCCGATCAATCCAGCCACCAGCAGTGTGACCAGGCCAACCAGCACTCTCCTGTGGGCTGCGGCACGCAGGTCCTGGTGCCAGGCCCCAACGCAGTAGCCGAGGCAGATCGACCCCAGTGAGGCGCAGAGGACCGAGGACGCGAAGAGCGGTGTCGGATCCGGCAGTTCTACGGGAGGCACAGGGACCTCCCGCTTGCCAGATATAGAAGGAGAGTCCCCGCACCCAGCCAGAGAAGGAGACCAACACCCCACAGAACGCCCGGAAGACTTACGCCCCGTCGACCCGAACCCTCTACTCCCTCGTCCCCACTCACACCGGACCTCCTATCCAATGGTCTGTCCCGCCTCGTCCGCCCCGACCGCCTGTCCGCCCCGACCGCCCCGTCCGCCTTCCCGCCTTCCCGCCACACCTGACCCAGACACTTTCTCAAATCCCTGCGACACCCCCACCCACTGTCACAGCCCCGTGTTAGCGAACAGTTCACCAGTTTCGGTATCTTATCGCTCTATGGCTGGATCTTTCGGCCCGCGCGAGACAGCTTGAGTCCCCTTTCTCTCTGACTATTCGTGCCCCGACCACGCCGCTCAACTCGCCGCGTCAGCAAGACCGAGCGCTGGCTCAACCTCCTCGCCTTCTTGCTCGACCGGCATTTCCCCGTGACCCGCGAGGAAATCCTCAGCAAGGTCGAGGACTATTGCGGCGATTGGCTCAAAGGGACGACCACCGCCAAGGAATCGGTGCGCCGCAAGTTCGAGCGCGACAAACGTGAGCTCCGCGAGCTCGGCGTCGTGATTGAGCCGGAGAAAAAGAAGGTGGCTGCCGATCACACTGCCGGCGAAGTCGAGGGCTACCTGCTCCGCTCGCGCGATCTTTACCTGCCTTACCTCGAACTCAGCCCCGGCCCACGCCGTGTGAAGTCGCCGTACACGCTCGGCGCGATCTCGCTCAAACCCGAGGAGTTCTCCTTACTCAGGCGCGCCGCCGCACGAGTCGTTGCCCTGCGTGACACCTCACTCGGCACATCCGCCGTGTCGGCGCTGCGTAAGCTCTCGTTCGATCTCCCCGGGGTCGCAGCAGCGGCGGATGAGACGGCTCTGGCGCAACCGGTGAATCCGGGATTCGAGCAGATCTTCAAGACGATGAGAGATGGAGTCGAACGCCGCACCGCGATTCGCTGCCGGTACTACGCGATCGGAAAGGATGAGGAGCGGAACCGGGTGATCGAGCCGTACGGCCTGATGCTGTCCTGGGGATACTGGTATTGCGTCGCGCGGGCGCGGGACCGCGGTGCGATGCGCGTCTTCCGGCTGGATCGGATGCGGACCGCCGAGCTCCTGGCGGATGAGAGCGCGCAGTTCCTGGTCCCGCCCGACTTCTCGGTGCGGAACTATCTCGATCGTGCGCCGTGGGAGCTTTCGGAGGACCCTCCGGTCACTGCCCGGGTTCGGATTCGATTCCCCCACTCACGCTGGACTATCGCCGAAGGACTCGGTCGGGTTGTGGAAGCGGTGGACTCGGAGGGCGGGGCGCTCCTCGAGTTCGACGTGCGGGTGCCCGATGCCTTCGTCCGCTGGCTGCTGCCGTTCGGTGAGCAGGCCAGGATCGTCGAGCCGGCGGATCTCGCCTCGCGGCTCGCGGCGGAACGCGAGAGAGTGCGGGCGGTCTACAGCTGATCATGGCAGACCTGGCACAGAACCAGATCCAGCGACTGGTCGAGCTGGTGGCCTGGATGTCACAGCGCGACATCGAGGAGCCGGTCTCCTACCGCGATGCCGCGCGGCACCTCGGGATTCCGGAACGCGCTCTCCAGGAAGACCTCCAAGTCCTGCTCGATCTCACCGAGAGCTACAAGCCATGGCTCGGCAGTCTGAGTGTGGCACTCACTGCCGGTGGATTCATCCTGGGGAGCCGCGGTTCCTTCCGCCGGCCGCTCCGGCTCAGCCGTGATGAAGCGTTGACCCTGATGTTGGGCCTGACCGGCCTGCCGGGAGGAAGGGACCTGGCTGCTCGACTGGGCGGCGATTTCGCCGCGTCTCAGGATGGCAAGGAGACAGAGCGCTCCTGGGCAATCGGTCCGACGCCCGCAGAACGGATGACGCAACTGCTCGGGCTGGCGCGACGGGCCCGGGATGAGCATCGCAAGCTCGACATTCTCTATTCCGCGAGCGCGGGTGAGCCTTCTCGTCGAACCATAGAGCCACACCAGTTGGTGCAGGCCGGTAAAACGTGGTACCTCGTGGCCTGGTGTGAGAAGTCGAAGGCCACTCGCCGCTTCCGAGTCGAGCGAATCCTGGAGGCCTTACTGCTCGACCAGTCGTTCACTCCGCGGCCCGAGGTAAAGCTGGTAAAGTCGCCCAAGGACCTGCTGGTGGCAGAGGATGCCGCAACGGCGACTGTCGCATTCAACAGTCGGATCTCCCGCTGGATGGAGGAACGCTATCCGGGCGGCGAGACAGCGGCCGATGGGCGCTACGTCGTGGAGTTCCCGGTCGCGGATCCCAACTGGCTCGCGCGCGAGGTGCTGCAATACGGCGCCGAGGCCGAGGTGCTGGGTCCGGAAGGGATGCGAGAGTTTGTGCGGGGGATGGTGGGGTAGGGAAGACGGGAGACGGGAGACGGGAACGGGGGAAGAACTGAACTGAAGGCGTCAGCGTTCAGGTGTCAGCGCATGAACTACAACTCAGTAGGGTATGAACTACAACTAAGTAAGGAAGGAGACGACATCCGACAGTAGAGCGTTTGCATTCTCCCATCTTCCGTCTCCCATCTTCCGTCTCCTGCAGTTCGACAACCTTCTCGTTCCCATCTCGACATGAATCGGTGACTAGGCAGTCCGCTGGATTGTTACCTCATAGTGCAATCGTCCGGGGCCGTACTTCCCATTTCACCCGGAGGTTGCACAATGGCAATCCGTCTTTCCCTTTTGCTCCCCACCGCGCTCTCGCTTTCGATCGTCTCGCTCGAGGCGTGTTCGCCTGACTCCGCTACCGCGGGCACGCCCGACGCTACCAGTGACATGCCGTCGGAGCCTGGCCTGCCTCTCACCTTTGTTGCACGGGGAAATACTCTCCCCTTCACGCCGATCTCGGGTTCGGCCCTTTGCTCGCCGGGTGGAGGGGCGCAACAGCTGGTCCTTCCCGCAGGCTACGTGCAAACGGTGGACGCCATCGAGGGTCCGGGCTTCCTGGACCAGTCCGACATGAACACTGTCAACGAGACCGGGCCGCTCAAGGGTCGCTTTCTCTACCGAACTCACGAGCTGACCACTGGAGCCGGTGTCTCCGTGACCGATCTTGTCACCGGGTCTACCACCATAGTCGCCCAGCGATCCGACTGGGAACGGTTTGATGGACTGGTCTGGACCCCATGGGGAACGCTCCTCGCGGGGGAAGAGGTTCTCCCCTCTACTCTCAAGGATCCGACCCAGCCCAACGCGGCAGGTGGACACGTCTACGAGATCGATCCGCAGACCGGGACCGCTGTCGTCCGCGACGCGTTCGGCTCGCGGCCTCACGAGGGCATGCGCTTCGACAAGGACGGAAATCTCTATGGTATCTCGGAGACCGGCCCGGGCTACATCTACAAGTTTGTGCCGGCTCATCGCAATGACCTGAGCGCCGGCACCCTCTACGCTCTGCGGATCGTCAACGATCAGGGTGACAGGACCGGGTTTGCAGAATGGGTGCAGCTGGATCCGGCGGCTATCCTCATCAACTCGGTCGATGAGGCCGCTGCCAAGGGCGCCACTGGCTACAACCGGCCCGAGGACGTCGAGATCGGGACCAGCACGGGCGACGACAACCGCGGGAACCACACACTTTTCGTCGCGGTGACCGGGGAGGACAGGGTGCTGGCGATCGACCTCAAGCCGAGTGGTGGTGCAAGGGGGCAAGTCTTCGTGTCCGACTATGTCAGGGATGGGCTCAACGCTCCCAGCGACTTCGATTTCCCGGACAACCTGGCGCTCGACAAGGCTGGCAATCTGTACATCACCGAGGATCCGGGTGGCAACTCGTCAACCGGCAAGACCATCGGCGATGATGTCTGGTTCGCTCCGTTCAACCCGTCCAGCTCGGCGCACTCCCAGCCGATCGTGCGATTTCTGTCGATCACCGACTGCGACGCCGAGCCGACCGGCATCTACTTGAGCCCGACCGGCAAGACCCTGTTTATCGATGTCCAGCACCGGGGCGGCTCGGATCCGCGCGACCTCTCGATCGCCGTGCAGCGCTTCAGCAACGTGCAGTTCCTGCAGTCCAAGTAAGGAAGGGTCGTGAGGCGCAGGACGTACGACGTGGGTCTCCTGGCTGATGCTTATCGGCCGCGAGACTCACGACTCACGACCGTCGACTCTCCCCTTCTTCCTCGCCCCAACCCCGTCCACCCCCGATGACACTCCCGTCCACCGTCTGGTTCATGTAACGCAGAATTCCATGGGATCTGGCTGACCGCGAGTGCGGTTAGGCGGTTGGGCCGTAAGGCGGGATGCAACTGAGCCGACCCGTCGCGAGAAGGAACTACCCGTCCGCCCTTTCCGACTACCGCCGTACCGCCTTACCGCCTAACCGCCCTCTGGCACATTCCTCGCCTCCGTCCGCGCCCGACATCCCCGTTCGCCGTTCACCGTTCGCCGTTCACCTGATAGCCGGAGGCTTTCGTGCGCACCCCACTGCTCACCACCATGCTGCTGGCCACTCTCACGGTCGGCTCGCTCTCCGCGCAGGAAGAAGCGCGGCCTTCAAACGTTCGGAAAGGATTCTGGATCGGGTTTGGGCTGGGTGCGGGCGTGAACCTCTCGGAAGGTCTGGATGGCGACAAGCTGTGGGGCGGCAACGGTTACCTCCGCATGGGAGGCACTCCCAAGTCCAATCTGCTCCTGGGTGGCGAGGCGATCGGCTGGACGGTGGACGACAACAATAACAACACGCTCTCCCGCGGCAACGTCCATTTCGTGGCGATGTGGTATCCCAACGTGAAATCGGGCTTCTACCTCAAGGGCGGCATCGGCGGCGCCTCGATCGCGCAAAGCCACCACTCTGGCAACACAAACACCAGCACCACCAAGGGCGGCTTCGGCTCCGGACTCGGCCTGGGCTACGAGCTCCAGATCGGCCGCAATCTCTATCTGGTACCCTCAGCCGACTTCCTGCTGCAGCTCTTCTCCAGCGAGAACGATCCCGTATTGGGGCACATTCCCGGATCGAACACGATGTTGCTGTTCAATCTCGGATTGACGTGGCACTAACGGGGTCGATGGTCGGTGGATCGGGGATTCGGGCGGAGTTCCGGTTAAAGCGAGACTCAAACCCGCTTCCCCTTCAGCATCCTCCTGATCACCACATTGGCGGCGGCAATCGCGGCGGCCATCGCCGCCGCCTTTACCGCCTCCTTGCTTACCTGAGCGACCTTCCTCGTGCGGGTCGCCCTCTTGGCCTTCCTCATCAGTTTCTTGATCTTGCCCATTGTCATTTCCTCCCGCGGAGGCCAGGTGAAGTGGGTGACCTGCTTCCCCAGTAGCCCGGGGAAGCAAGCCTTCTATTAAGTACTAGATCCCGTCTCCATCCGCGTCGCCGGGAAGGGCCCGCTCGATCCGATGCCAGGCATCGCGGGTGGCCTCCTTGGCCTTCTCCCAGGTGAGGTTCTTCGCATGGGGGGTCTTCTCCCAATCGCGCTTGAGATCGGGCTCGACCGCGTCGAAGTCCTTTCCCTCGTAGCGCTCGCGTGATTCCCAGCCATGCCGATAGGCCGGCTGGTAGACGTCGTAGGCCTCGCCCGAGATATAGGGCCGAGTCTTGTAATTGTCCCGCCAGTACGCGTCCTCGACGGTCGGGTTCACCGCTTCCGCTGTCCCCTTGCCGGCGAGTCCACCCGCCACTGCACCGACGGCTGCACCTACTACTGCGCCTGCCGGTCCGCCCACTACGGCGCCTGCCGCCGCTCCTGCGATTCCTCCACCAGCCGCACCAGCGCCCACTCCAACTGGGTGCGCACCAGGGGCCCCAGTGATTGGATCGCGGTTGGCATCGGGCATTTTCTTGTCGTCGGCCATATTGGCCTCCATTGGAGAATTGATGCGTTCACCTGCGGGGTAAAACACGAAAGGCGCGCGGGATCTCTACTTGATCCCCTCGCGCCTTCGACTGACGAGCCGACTTCTCGTTCGCCAAGGTGGCCTTTCCAGGCCGGTACTACTCTGCGGCAGGAAGACTAGGCGGCGGGACGCAGGGAGGCAAGGGGCGGCTTCGCCTCGGGATGAGGTGCTTTGGTTCCGCCGAGCCGCCGAGCCTACTTCCTCGGATCGTCCGCCGGATTCACATACGTAATCGCGAACGGGCCCAAGCCGTGGACTTGAACCAGCACATCGGTCTTGGCGACCGCGAAGTGATGGCCTAGGGCCCGAGCCGTGATGAATCCCTTGGGGCCTAGCTTGAGCGCCTTGTCCAGGTTGATCTCATCACCCAGACCAACAAGGAAGGTACCGGACAGCACAGTCACGTTCTCGTCTGTGGGATGGAAGTGAGGAGGAAGCCGGTAACCGGCAGGCCACTTGAGGCGGACGGTGAACTCACCGTTGCCGGCTGGATTGCCCTGAAGTACGGCGATCTGTGAACCCGCGGGGAACGATGCGGGACCAGGTTGGAACACCACCTGATCCCCATTGACGTGCTCCTCATGACTGACCGCGGTGGCTGCGCTACTTCCACTTGCATCATCACAGGCGACTGCAAACCCCACGCTGGCTGCGGCCAGCCCGAGTGACCAGAACAGGCGACGCGACATCTTGTCCTCCGGAATCGGTGTACGGAACGTCTTGCGTTGCTGAGAAGGCGGGGACTCCGGAGGAAGTGGCTCATGTCCCTCGTCGCTCCGCTCCTCGGGATGAGGTGTCACTCTCGCCCCATTCCCCGTTCCCCTGTTTCCTCGTTCCGCCATTCCGCCATTCCGCCATTCCGCCATTCATCCATTCCGCCATTCATCCATTTCGTCTCACCCCCAGCGTGGCCCCTCGTCCGGGCTGATCCCCAGCGTCAGCTTCGCCGCGAGCTCGTGGGTCAGCATCGAGTTCGCCGGGTGTATCCGGCCCAGTCGCGCATCGCGGAGCAGCCGTTCGAACGGACCCTGACGGAAGACTCCGAATCCACCGGCCAGGTCGAAGGCGCGATCCACGACCCGCCATGCTCCCTCCACCGCATGATGCTTGGCCGCGACGATCTTGATCACCCAGCCGGCCCCGTACTTCACACCGGCGGACCAATCGGCCGCCACGGCGTCGAGATGGGGTCCGATTGCCTCGAGTTCCAGCACCATCTCAGCAACGCCATGCTGCACTCCGGCGTGGTAGGACATGGGACGGGAGAGTCCGATCGAGGTCTTCTTCTTCACCGTCTCAACCGTGAGGTCCAGCGCGCGCCGAGCCATGCCGTAATAGATGTTGCCGAAGCCCAGGAGCGCCCAGGCGAAGATACCGAGTACGAACTCATCCAGGCCCGCAGCTCCCGCGGCCACCTTCCTGCTGATGAAGCGATCGGGAACGAAGGCGCCTTCGAGCACAGTGTCGTCGCTTCGCGTGGCCCGCATACCCAGGACATCCCAGGTGTCGACAACCTTGTACCCCTCGGTTTCGCGAGGCATGAAGGCGTGGATGATCATGGGATGCGCCGGATCGCTCATGTCCATCCCATGAATGCCGAGGTAAGTCCAGACCGGCGTAAGGCTGCCGAAATGTTTCCGGCCGGTGAACCGGTAACCGCCCTCGACTCGTTCCGCCTTGGTAGTAGAGAGAAGCACCGGGATGTCATTGCCCGACTCGGCGTGTCCCGCGGCGAACACTTCGCCGTCCGCGGCCGCCCGGAGCAACCAGTCGAGCGAATGGTCGCCCGCCCGATAAAGGTCTGCCGCGATGCCAGTCCAATAGAGATGCATATTCACGGCGAGCGCGTCCGCGGGCGCGTAGTAACCCAGCCGCCGTTGCTCTTTGCAAACTTCCGTCATGGTCATTCCCAGGCCGCCCATCTCGCGAGGGACTGCCATCAATAGATATCCGGCCTCCTTCAGTTCCTCGAAGTCTTCGGTGAAGAACCGGTTCTCCTGATCGTATCCCGGGGCCCGTTGCTGAAATCGTTGCAGAACGTCTTCGGTGAGGATCGGACCAGACGGGCGGTTCGGGGCGGGCCTGGTGCGTTGGGGGGAGCCAGGAGCCGGCGGACTTGGTGCACGGGTGGACATGCGGGTCTCTCCTTGGTTAACACTTTCGGTCCGCTCGAGGGCGCACCTGGGCAGGGGGGTCAACAAGACTAGAGGCGGGAAATCCTTCCGAAAGGGCTCACTGAAATTCAGGCCATTTTGAGCCATTGCTGCTCCTGAGCCTTATCGATAGTGTAGTGCCTGTCCGGGACCCTGAATGACCGGCGACGCGATGCCAGAACAATCCGAAATTCGCCGCTCACTGCTGAGCAGTGAGGGGCCCAGTTCCGCTGGCCTCGACCGGTTCCTGCCGGTCGTGTACAACGAGTTGTGCCGCATCGCCCACCGGCAACTCGGCGGAGAGCGAAGCGATCACACCCTCGATACCACGGCCCTGGTTCACGAGGCGTATCTCAAGCTTACCCAGCTCGATCGCATCGAGTGGCGCGGCCGGAGCCACTTTCTGGCCGCCGCCGCCGGAGCCATGCGCCGAATTCTGGTGGATTACGCTCTCGCTCGAAAGGCTCACAAGCGCGGCGGGACTCAGCACAAGGTGCCCTTCGATGAGGTCAGCATCCTGGTCGACGAGCGGGCCGAAGAGCTGACGGAGCTGGACGAGGCGCTTCAGCGGCTCGCCGCCCAAAGCGAACGGGCGGCCCAGATCGTGGAGTGGCGGTTCTTCGCGGGGATGTCCATCGAGGAGACCGCTGAGGTGCTGCAGATCTCACCGGCGACCGTGAAACGGGAGTGGACTCTCGCTCGCGCCTGGCTTAACCGGGAGATGGAGCGGTGACCGCGTCGGACTGGAACGAGCTTCAGGAGCTGCTCGCGGCACTGCTGGAACGGCCGGCCGGAGAGCGCTCCGGATTTCTCGATCAGGCCTGCGCCGGACGTCCGGAACTCCGTCAGGAATTGACGGAGCTGGCCAGGGCCCATGAACGTGACAGCCTGCTCGACGCTCCTGCCGCGACGCTGCTGAAATCGCCCGACGAGAAGCCCGATGTCCCCGCCCCAGTTGGCAGTCGCGTACTCCATTATCAGATCCTGGAGTGCTTGGGTCGGGGGGGGATGGGTGTGGTCTATCGCGCCTGGGACCAGCGCCTGGAACGGACCGTCGCCCTCAAGTTTCTTCCCTCGCATCTCAGCTCGAATCGCGACGCCAAAGAACGGCTCCGGGTCGAGGCCCAGGCCGCCGCGGCGCTGGATCATCTGAACATCTGCACCATCCATGAAATCGGGGAGGCGGACGACGGGCAGTTCTTCATCGCGATGCCGTATTACGAGGGGGAGACCCTCAAGGCTCGACTGGCCCGCGGACCGTTGACCTCCGGCGAATCGATCGGCCTGGCTCTTCAGGTGGCGCAGGGTCTGGCGAAGGCCCACGAGCGCGGTGTAGTGCACCGCGACATCAAGCCCGCCAACCTGATGCTCACCAACGACGGAGTCTTGAAGATCCTCGATTTCGGAGTGGCGAAGCTACCGGGCCCCCGAATGGTGCAGCACGGCGATCGTCCCGGGACGATCGAGTACATGAGTCCCGAGCAGGTGGTCGGCGAGCCGCTCGACGGTCGCACCGATGTCTGGTCGCTGGGCGTTGTGTTGCACGAGATGCTCACCGGGAAGCGACCCTTCGACGGCATCCACCAGCTCGCCCTGATGCACGCCATCCTCGAGCACCAGCCTGAACCGCTCGCAACCGCCGGAGTCGATCTGCCCGTTGGAGTAGATCGCGTCCTGGGCCGAATGCTCGCCAAGTATTCGGGAGATCGTTATCAGGCCGCGGATCTGGTGCGTGAGCTCGAGAGGCTGCGGCCGCCAGGCACGGCGATCCCCCGGGTCTCTGACGCATTCCGAGAGGAACCGCCCGAGGTGCTGCCGGGTGGAGAACAGCGCCAGGCAGCGATCCTCGTGGTCGAGCTGGTGAGTCTCGAAATCCTCAAGGAGTTACTGGGGTTCGACGAAATGAGCGGGGTGGTGGCCCGCTTCCACCGGGGTGCCGAGGATATCGTGCGCCGGCACGGCGGCATCGTGAATCAGTTTGAGGGAAACACGTTGGTGGCCCTCTTCGGCGTGCCGGCCACCCACGAAGACGATCCGGTCCGGGCGGTGCGCGCGGCGCTCGAGCTGCACCGCTTCCGCCAGGAGTTGAGATTCAACACGGCGCCCGAAGTCGGACTCCAACTCCGGTCGGCTATCCATTCAGGGTCCGTTGCTGTGCTGCCGGCCAACGAGCCGGGCAGACAGTATCGCCTGCGAGGCGACGGTCTTCAGCTCGCGATGCAGCTGTCGGGACGGGTTTTGGCGGGTCAGATCTGGGTGAGTCCCGATTGTCGTCGCGCGATAGCGTCGCTCTTCGACACCAAACTGCTCCAACCGGTCACGCTTGCTTCAGAACTGCCTCCCATCACGCCGTTCCAGATCCTCCGCGCATCGGAACTGCGTACTCGACTCGAAGCGGCTGAGCGTAACAAGCTCACCGCCTTCAGCGGCAGGGAGCAGGAGATGGCGCGGCTCAAGCAGGCGGTTGAATCCGCTGTCACTGGCGAGGGTCGAATTGCCATTGTGATTGGAGAGGCCGGCTTGGGAAAGAGCCGCCTGTTGCGTGAGCTGCGCCAGGAATTGCTGCGTGCAGGACTCGGCCTGATTCAGGGCCGTTGTGATCCTAATGAAAGCGGCACGACCTATCTCCCCTTCATCGAAGCGCTCCGGGGATGGTTGGCAGCCGATCGGGACGAACCGATCGCCCTCGATGCCGCATCAGTCGTGGCTCATCTCCGTGAGCTGGGGCCGGAGCTCGAGGATTTTCTCCCGCTCTACCTCCACCTGCTCGGTCTGCCGAGCACGGAACACCCGATCCCCCGGCACTTCCATGGTGAGCATTACCGGCTGGCGATGCAGGAGGCGCTCGCCGCCTTCGTGACCCTGGTGGCTCGCCGGCAGCCTGCCGTGCTGCTGCTCGAGGATTGGCACTGGGCCGACGAATCGTCGGAGGGAGTCCTGCAGCAGGTGGCCGAGCTGGTGAGCAGTCTCCCGCTTTTGGTCGTGCTAACCTCTCGTCCTCGCGGCGCCGGCCTCAGGTCGACCAATCCTCGGGCCCTGCAGGATTCCGCGGGTCACCTGATCCTGATGCTCGACCCCCTCGATGCAGCCGCCTCGAGTACGATGCTGCGGTCCATTCTCGGTGTAGAGACCGTTTCGCCCCAGGTTGTCGACCTGATCCATGAGAGGGCCGGCGGAAATCCCTTCTTCCTGGAAGAGATCACTCAATCGCTCCTGGAAGAGGGCGCGCTGCAGTTGGAGAATGGAACCGCCGCCCTGGTCCCTGCCGCCGAGCATCTCCAGTTGCCGAATACGGTGCAGGGAGTGATTCGGGCGCGGCTCGATCGGTTGGATCGGAGGACTCGGGAGGTATTGCGGCTCGCCTCGGTCGTTGGACGAGAGTTTACCCGTGCAATCCTCGAGCGGGCCATGGATCCGGCGCGCTTGCCGCACGCCATTCAAGCGTTGAAGGCGGCAGGAGTGATCCAGCAGGTGCGCGTCGTTCCAGAGCCGACCTACCGCTTCAAGCATGTTCTGACCCAGGAGGTCGCGTCGGGCAGTCTCCTCGAACACCAGCGCAAGGAACTGCACGGCAAGGTGGGATTGGCGATTGAGACAGTGTATCACGATGCCCTGGACGAGTACCTGGGCCGTCTGGTTGACCACTTCAGTCGCGCCGAGCGCTGGCCTAAGGCGGTCCACTACGCCCTGCTCGCGGCGGAACGCTTCAACGCATTGAGCCAGTACCCCGAATCACTCGAGATCCTGGAGCGCGCTCAGAGCTGGCTGTTGCGCATGCCGGACGGTGCGGAACGGCGCGACGCCCTGGTCGACATCCTGTTCCGGCAGGAACGACTGTGCGAGACCCTGGGTCTTCGCGCTCGGCAGGAGCGGATCATCGACGAATTGGTCGGCCTGCTGGAGTCCTCGAATCAACTGGCCCGGTTGGCCGAGGCCTACCAGCGCCAAGGCGACCTCAGCACGCTGCTCCGGCGTTACGACCATGCTGAGGCGGTGCTGAAAAAGGCTCTCGACCTGGATCGGCGGCTCGGGGATCCCCTTGCCGAGCGCAATCTGCTGCGGAGCATAGGCCTGCTCCGCTGGCACCAGGGTCGTGACCAGGATGCTCTCGATGCGATCGACGCCGCTCTCGCCATCGATCGCGAGCAGGGCGATCGCGAAGGAGAGGTTGGGGAATGCGCCAACCTCGGCATTGTGTTGCGAGGGATGGGTGAGCCGGTGCGAGGTCGCGTGGCGCTGGAGGAGGCCCTGGAGCTGAGCGAAGGTCTCGCAACCGGAGTGTCCCAGGCTCAGGCCACCGACATGTTCTACAAGCGGGCCTACATCCTTCACAGTCTGGCCAATATCTATCGCGAGCTGGGCGACGATGACCGCGCCCTCGCATACCTCGCAGAGGCCCGGTCCCTTACCGCCGAGAAGCGATTGCCGATCCAGCTTTCCTATCACCTGACCTCGACCGCCCACATCTACCTGCGGCACGGCAAGGTGGAGGAGAGTCTCGCGCAGTATCGCGACGCGGTCGAGCTGACTCGCAAGGCGAAGTTCGTCCCGGGACTGGCCCAGGCGCTCCGCTTCCTGGGTGAAGTGCTGCAGGGTCTGGGGCGAGATGACGAGGCGCTGGCGCCACTGATCGAGGCCGCAGGGCTGTTCGCTCAGCTGCGCGACCCGGCGACCGAAGCGTCGCTGTGGACCTCGGTGGGCCGGGTCCAGGAGCGACGAGGCAATCTCCAGGAGGCACTGGCGGCGTTTGGGAAGGCAAGGGCGCTGTTCGATCAAACACCCGATCAGCACGGGGGACTCGAGGCGCTGGAAGGTCTGGCCCGCGTCGCGCGGCGCTTCCTGCCGGAACCTTCATTCGCCCTGGGCTATTACGCCGAGGCGCTCACCTTGGCGGAGCGGCTGGAAGAAGAGGTCAGGATGGGCCAGCTCCACAACGCGATGGGAATCATCGAATGGGAGCGAGGCCGCTATGATCAGGCCCGCGAGCATTACCAGGAAGGGCTCAAGGTATTTCGGGACCGGGAAGACACCACCAGTGCCGCGCTCATGCTCGCGAGCCTCGGCGTCACGCTCGACGCGATGGGCCGGCGAGTCGAAGCCCGCCGCTGTCTCGAAGAGGCCTGCGACCTCCATCGCGCCACCGGCAACCGCGTGGCGGAGGCAAAGGCGTTAGGCGCCCTGACCGATGTGCTCCGGCGACTGGGTGAGGCTGATCGCGCCATCGATTGTGGTGAAGAATCGCTGCGATTGCGGCGAGAACAGGGCGATCGCCTCGGCGAGGGCTGGATGCTCCAGCGATTGGCCTTGGCGCACGTGGCTGACGGCTCGGTCGAACGAGCCCGCGAATGTGTTACCGAGGCGGCCCGTCTCGCGGACGAACTGGGAGACCAGGAACTCGCGGCGGCCTGCCAGGAAGTACCCCGGGCGCTCGGTGGGCGCCCACTCTAAAACGGAGTGACGAATGCCCCGCTACATCATCGAACGGACCGTACCCGCCTTGTCCCGCGAAGAACTGGATGCCGCAGGTCGGTTGTCCAATGCGGTTATTTCCGAAATGCCTGGCGTGGTTTGGATCCGGAGTTACGTGTCCGACACCGAGGGGAAGATCTACTGCGAGTACGACGCTCCCGATCCCGAGTCCATCCGAGAGCACGCCCGCCGCGCCGGTCTCCCGGCGGACCGGATCATTGAGGTGACCCTCGAGATAAGTCCGACGATGTTTCGGTAGAACGGCGGGAGACGGGAGACGGGAGACGGCGCAAGGGCGAGGGTAACACCTCATCCCGAGTGAAACGAGGGATCTACCGTCCTTGCCTTGGGGCCCAAGTAAGGAGGTTAGATCCCTCGCTACGCTCGGGATGAGGCATTACCCTCGCTCTTGCTCCTTGTCCCGTCTCCCGTCTCCGTCTCCGTCTCCCGTCTCCCGTCTCCCGTCTCCCGTCAAAACGAGTACCGCACGCCGATCTGCATATTCCAGACTTGGTCCACGGAGTTTAGATGCGGTCGGGCAAGTGAGTAGATCCCCCTCTGCTTCACGGTGTTATAGCCATGCAGCTCAAGCAGTGGCACACTCGACTCACCCGAGTCGGTAGCCCGATACGTCGTCGTCCAAATCGGATCAAAGTCAGGCAGGTGGAGGAGCGCGGGCAGATTCGTCACATCGGCCGTGAGTTGAATTGGTCCCCCTCGAAAGGTTGGCAGGTCCACCGCGAGGCGGGCATCAAGTTGGCCGAACCAGGCATTCCTGCAGCTGTTCCGAGCCATGATCCGCCCGCGTTGGTGGTCGAGGCACTCCTCGTTGCTGATGAACTTGTCCAACTCGGCATACTCGGAAGCCGGTGCCGGGACGAACGCCTTCGTCGCGTCGTCCCACGTCACCAGATTGATGTCACCCCCCGGCCTCACGTCACGCGGTACGTAGAGGACATCCTGCCCACCGCTGAAGCCAAGCTGGTTGACGCCGTCGGCATTGACGTCTCCGTTGACGATATAGGTGTAGGGTGCTTGGGAGCTACCCTGGTAGGTGAGCGAGAACCGGCTGCGCAAGGGAAGGGTTACGGACCCGGTGATGGATACCCGGTGCGGGACGCTGAAGAAGGAGGTACCGACCGCCCGATCCTCCAAGGAGCCGTCGAGAGGCGTGTCCCTCAGGATGTTGCCGGACATGAACTTGGTGACGGAGAAGGCGTCTTCCACGTACGAGTAGGTGTAACTCGCACTCAGGCCCAGGCCGCTGCCGAACTGCCGTTGGAGTTGTACGGACGCGAGAAACGCATTGTCGCCGCTGTGATTCGAGACCCGGACCACCGGGCCGAGCGCCGAAGTGAATCGCGAAGGAGTGGCGGTCCCATCGCGGAAAATCGTTCCGTAGAGCAGCCGGCCGCCCTCCCCCGCCGCAGTGCCGATCGGGGGGGTGAGATTGGCGTCGGTGTAGTAGAACTGGTTGACCCAATAGGTATAGAGAAAGTCGACCGTAGCGACCAGCCCCCACGGGAGGCGCTGGTCCATCCCCAGTGCGAATTTCCAGTTCTGTGGATACTTGAGTCCCCGGTCGAAAACCGTGATCTGCGGGACGGGAAGGGATCCCGTGACACAGGTCGAGGGCGGGTTGAAGGGATCGAAATGCGGCGCGTCAGAATCCTCGCAGTCCAAGTATTGCTGGTCGCGGTAGGCAGCAAAGATCCAGAGGTACGGGGGGTGCCCGCTGAAGAGGCCGGCGCTCCCGCGGAGAAACGTCATGCCCCGCCCCCCAAGGTCGTAGTTGAGACCGAGCCGCGGTGACCAGAGAGGATTCCCGCCAGGTAATGGCCCCGTCTCGAGACCAAGCGAGTCCCGCAGCGCGGGGTTCACAGCCCCTGCATCGGGCAGGAAGGGAACGTCCACTCGGAGGCCGAAAGTGAGCATCACATGGCGAGTGATCGCCCACTGATCCTGTCCATACAGGCCAAGTTGGCTGGCCCGGAAATTCACCTCATGACCCGGGAGCGGTAGCGGGCCGGGGAGCGTCCGGGTGTAGGTGCTGGGTTGTCCCCGTGCGAGCGAGTCGAGGGACCCGAACTCCCACTCACCGCCGGAAGCGAGGGCGGAATTGTCCTGGAACTGGAGCAGCTCGTTGTGGGTCCCGAATGTCACCACATGCCTCCCCAGGCCCACCGTCACGTTGTCGGTGAACTCAAACGTGCTCCCTCCCATCGTGAACGGGTAACCGCCTGCATTCCACGGGTGGGCTACCATGACTCCGTTGTCAGCAGCGACTGTGATGACCGCGCGATTGATGCTGGGATCCTCGTTCTGGTACTTCACATAGCCAAGACTCAACTCGTTGGACCAGCGCCGGCCGAAGAGCCCCCGCCAGGTCAGCCGCAACGCGTTCTCGGTGGTTGTGTTCTCCGATGCCGTGGAGCCAAGGCCGAAGCCGTCATCCCTGTTAAGGCCATACTGCGGAGTCGTCCGCCCGTAATGGTCCGAAAGCTCGAGCTGGTTGTTGGCTCCGGCCTGGGCACTGAGCTTGGCGAACAAATCGCTGGCGGGCTGGCGGAAGTCGTTACGGCCAATCCCGCCGCTCTCGAGGCCGTAGGTCTGGGTAAGGATGCTGTCGAAGCGGACCACGCTTTCGTACTGAACGCCGAAGTTCGCCAGGTCGGCGCCGCCGGCGGTATCCGTGATGAAAGGCCCCACGTCCGGAGTAACCGAGTGCTGCAGGTCAGCGTTCAGGAAGAACTGGAGGTGGTTCCGCACGATCGGTCCGGAGAGCGTGACGCCGTATTGGGAGCTCGTGAAATTCCCCGCTGGAGTGCTTGCGACATAGGTTCCTGCCAACGCGTCGTTCTGAAAGAATCCAAACGCGCTGCCATGCCAGGCATTGGTTCCAGAACGGGTCACGATGTTGATCGCACCGCCGGCAAACTCGCCGTTGCGAACGTCGGCCGGCGCGGCGAGCACCTGCAGCTGTGCTACGGCCTCGGGCGAGATCGAGTGCGGCAGCCCGTACCCCGCAACAGCACCCCCAAGGTAGAGATCGCTGTTCTGGCCCCCATCGATCAGGTAGCTGGTGTAACGCGGATTCTGTCCGCCGATCGCGAGTTGGCCATTGGGGGAACGGCTTGCCTGAGGGCTCATGAACGCGAGGTCGACCACTTCCCGATTCAAATTGGGCAGCTGGCGGAGGGCTGAATCGGGAATCAGCTGGGCCGGCCCGGTGCGGCCACGATTGGCCTGTGAGTTGGCCGCGCCCTGCACCACCAGTTCCGGCAGGATCGCGACCGCCGGCTCCAAGGAGAAATCCGCCGTGTAGCGCTGCCCGATGGTGAGGATGACGCCGGTCCTGGCGGCGGGTCCGAAACCGATGGCCCGAACCGCAACCCGATAGGGACCGCCGATCGTCACCATTCCGAAGAAGTACCGCCCGGCAGCGGAAGTCTCGAGCCGCCAGAACTGGCCGGTCGCAGTATTCGTCAGCTCCACCACGGCGTTGGGAATGGGTAGACTATCCTGCCCGGCAACGGTTCCTTGAACTATCGCAGTCGTGATGGCCTGCCCTGCGAGTGGCCTGAGATTGGCCATGAGGAGCGCCAGGAGCAACGCGGCACGCTGCGGTGCGGTGGGCATCAGTTCCCTTCGGACGATTCCTTCGGTCTCCGGAATTTCTCGAACGGCGACAACCGCCAGAATGACTTGAAGTCCGGATGGTTACGCAGCCGCAACCCCTCGACCACCCCGATTGGCCTGGACAGCACTGGACCTGCGGATTGCCGTCCGCATCCGGAGACTCAGCGGCCATGAGGGGTTGAAATGCGGTCCGCGCCGCCCCCAGTGACCAGCATCTGCTGCTCGGCGAGAATGGTGGCGACTGCCACGCTGTGGGAGGCGAAATCGTCCCCCGTCACTGCACGATGCCACTCCCGTTCAACCGCTGCCTGATCCGTTCGAACCGGGGATCCGCCCGGAGATGAGCGAAGGTTGGCCACATGATCGTAGGCCAGAGCGAGTGGTCATCGACTGCCTTCTCGAGCCAGGAGAAAACCTGGTCGTAGTCGCCGAGCCCATCGTAGAGGAGTACAATGTCGAAGGCCCCGCCCTCCTTGGTGTAGCCGGCGAGCTCCTTCGCAAGCATCCGCTTGGCCTCGCCTCGCCGCCCGGCCAAGGCGAGCGCGCGGGCGGTCCAAGGGCTTTGGTCGTCCCACTTCTGATATGTGCGAATGGCCTCCGCCAACATGCCCTTCGACAGGTAGATGGCGCCGGCGACCATTGAGGTCATGTTGAGGGGCGGATCCACGTCGTGGAGTTTGCCAATCTGCTCGAGCGCCTGATCGTAACGCCCGCTGTTGTAGAGCGCTCCGGCCAGGATGCTGCCCAGGAGCACAGAGAGGGGGTCGAGCTCGCTCGCGCGCTGGGCCTCCGCCAACGACTCCCTAGGACGCTCGCTCCACCAATACCAGACAGAGAGATAACTGTGCACCCGCGGGCTCGACGGGTCCAATGCCAGAGCGCGATCCAAGGCCGCCTTGGCTGATGGGAGGTCGAGCAAACTGTTCATCCTGACGAAACCGAGCACTGCCCACCCGTCCGCGAGCGTGCTGTCCATGGCCACGGCCTTGAGCGCCGTCGCTTGGGATAGTTGAATGCCCTCCAACCTGGAGAGGTCGCCCACGCCGTTGTTGCTACCGACCGTGGAGTACATGAACGCGAGCTCGGCGTATGCCGCGGCGTAGGTGGAGTCGGCGGCAATCGCCTGCTTGAAGTATTTGATTGCCTGGATCTGACGCTCCTCGGTGCGGGTTCCCCCCAACACCACCTCCCGCCCTCGCGTGTAGAGATCATAAGCGCCGAGATTTCCGGTCTGGTGCGGTCGGTACAGGGGCACCCCCGTCGCTGCGTGCAGCGCGGTGGACGCGGCACCCGGGCGACGCAGCAGCGTCGTGCCGACAACAGTCGCCGACAAGGCGATGATCGCGGTGGCGACAAGTGCCGCAGAGCGCCTGGGGCGGCGCACCACGAGTGACCGTTGGAGCGCCTCCGCGAATTCGCCCCCGGTGGGATACCGATCCTCGGGCCGCGCTAGCGCGCGCATGACGACCGCGTCCGCGGCAGGGGGGATCACATCACGCAGGGCGTGCAGCGATGGTGGCGGCGCAGCGTCAACCGTCCCCGCCAAGACCGCGGTGACGGTGGCGCCGGCAAACGGAGGCTGTCCCGTCAGCATCTCGTAGGCTACGACACCCAGCGCATAAATGTCGGAGCGGCCGTCGATAGTTCCTGAACCCGACATCTGTTCCGGACTCATATAGAGCGGCGTACCCGCGATCCATCCCGGGTGGCTCTGGTCCCCGGCCGACGCCGTGCTGATAGCCACCGCGATCCCGAAATCCGCGACCAGCGCACCCCCCTCGCCGAGCAGAATGTTCTCCGGCTTGATATCGCGGTGAATCACGCCGTGGCGGTGGGCGGAGTCGAGCGCATCGGCCACCTGGCTCGTGATCCGAATCGCTTCCGGGATCGGCAGCTGCGGTTCTTCCCGCAGCCGATCGCGCAGCGACCGGCCTTCCACGTAGGGCATCGCGTAGAACAGCACCGGCTCGCCAATCCCAAGGTCAAGCGTACCCGAATCGTGGAGTGGGAGGATACGGGGGTGGTTGAGCCGTGCGGCGAAAGCGATCTCGCGCGCGAACCGGTCCGCCCCGAAGCTCGAGGAAAGCTCGGGACGCAGAACCTTGAGCGCGACCTGCCGCCCGTGACGGAGGTCCTGTGCCAGGTACACGGTCGCCATTCCGCCGTGGCCCAGCTCCCGCACCACCTCGTAGTTTTGGAACCGCTCACCTGGTAAGAGAACACATTGCTTTGCCACCCGCGCCATCAATGCGGCCGCGAAGTCGAGGCTAGACTCGGCCAGGAAGCCGTTCGAGTCTTCTACCGCATGGAGCAGGCGCTCGATCTCGGCCGCCAACGCCGGGTCGCCGGATCGGGTCTGCTCGAGGAACGCACTCCGATCGTCAGGCCCTAGCGTCAGCGCCTGATCGAGGACCCGTTCGATATCGTCCCACGCCACATGCGGTGTCGCATCCATGCAAATGCTTTCGTCTGGTTGCTACTTCTCCCGGAGCTCGAGGTATAGCCAGGCCCGCGCCTTCGCCCAATCCCGCTGCACCGTCCGCGTCGTTACCCCCAGCACTTCCGCTGTTTCCTCCTCGGTCAGGCCGGCGAAGTAACGGCACTCCACGACCTGGCTGAGCCGCTGGTTGTGACCGGCCAGACGTTCCAGAGCCTCATCGAGAGCCAGGAGTGCTTCCCCTCGCACGCTGAGCGCGGCGTCTTCGGTTAGCGGGACTCGTCTCAGCCCTCCACCGCGCTGCAAGGCCCCATAACGGCGCGCGTAGTCCACGAGAACCCTTCGCATGGCCCGCGCAGCCAAGGCGTAGAACTGGGCCCGATCGTGCCACTCAACCCGGGTCTGGTCCACCAGCCTGAGGTAAGTCTCGTGCACCAGCCCGGTGGTGCCGAGGGTGTGACCCGGTCGCTCGGTTTGAAGGCGTCGATGGGCGATCCGCCGGAGCTGCTCATACACCAGCGGGTAGAGCTGGTCCATGACCTGACCGTCGCCGCGGCCGAGCCGGACCAGGAGGTCGGTTATCGACTCATTACCGGGCGCGCTCGGGTCAGCTCCTTCCATATGGCCGATCAACCTGGGAACTCGGCGACCCGGGAAATGTCGGGATTCGGCGGCGTTTTACGCGTCTGGGAGCACCCGCTCAGTTCGCGTGCTGGACCTGATGCGTGTCGGGCGGAATCGCGAGGGCGAGAATCGACGGAGGAGGAACTGTGTTGGAACGCTCCGATGATCCGGAGCCCGATCACAGGCTGACGGGGCCTCACTTGATCGTGGTCCCCTCTCGGTGACAGATGGCGGCTGTAAAGCATCGCCGCCAGCATGGTCGTCCTCATGTGAACCTAGGGGCGGGACGGAGCGCGTCAAGGCCATGATGCTTCGCCGAGGATCACGCTCGCGAATGGACAGGTCAGGCTCAAAATGATGTGCTGCAGCGTTTTGTCATGGCGACGAAGTTCGCCCAGTCTCCACCCGGTTCCTTCGACACTCTACGCGCTTTTCAAATCGTCGGAGCCCCATCCCTCCTGAAGGAGGGCATCATGAAACGAATGTTGCTTGCCGCGCCAGTGCTGGCTATCGCCCTGGCGGCATGTTCCGAACCGACGGACTCCGCGAATTCGCCGGGAGGGCTAATTGGTGACAGCCGTGGAGCACCAGAGAGCAGCGCCGCCGTTTACTGGAACGAGGTGGCGCGCGGCCTGGTCGTGAAATACGCCTTCAATGCGTTCCAGGCGATCCGCGGCTATGCGGTCGTCAGCGTCGCGCAGGACCATGCGGCCTCCGCGATATCGGACAATCAGAACTCCGACACTCGTCCCTCGATGCGTGCGGCGATCGGTGTGGCTTCGGTCGCAACCCTCACCTATCTCTTCCCCGCCGAGGCCACCGCGCTTGGGACGCTCCTCGATCAGCAGCTGGCCGCACCTCGGCCGGGCGAGGATATCGTGGCGGGGAAGGCCATGGGCCAGATCGCGGCCGACGCTGCTGTGGCGCATGCCAAGGCGGACAACTTCTTCGCCCCATGGGTCGGCATCGTCCCCACGGGTCCCGGGCTCTGGTTCAGCACCTCGGTTCCGCCCGCTCCCCCGATCGGCGTGCTGTTCGGCAAGGCGACGCCGTATTTCCTCCTCTCGGGTGATCAGTTCCGGCCGCCCCCGCCGCCCTTGTTCGGGTCGCCGGAATTCCTGGCCGGCCTCGCCGAAGTGCGACAGATCTCGGACACCCGCACGACGCAACAGGATTCGCTCGCGAAGTTCTGGGCCTTCCCAGCCGGCACTTACGCGCCGGCGGGTTACTGGAACGAAACGGCGGCGAAGCTGGTCGTCAGCTACCGCCTGCGGGACCGCGAGGCCGCGCACGTCTTCGCGCTGATGAACATGGTCGGGTTCGACGCCATCATCGCGACCCACGATGCCAAGTACACGTATTGGGCAATCCGGCCGACCCAGGCGGACCCGGCTATCACGCTTTCGATTGGTCTGCCCAACTTCCCGTCCTATCCCTCCAATCACGCCAGCCTCTCCGCCGGGATGACGACGATCCTGGGTTCGTTCTTCCCCGCGGAGAAGAATCGGCTGGACGGCCTCGCCGACCAGGCTGCCATGTCGCGCCTCTTTGGCGGCATTCACTTCCGGGTCGACGATGATACCGGTCTTCGGCTGGGCCGCACGGTGGCGGCGTGGGCGCTCTGCCACCAGCCCGCTGAGGGTGGCGGCCTCAGGCGTGTGGAAGGTTGCCGCTAAGACCAAGATCTCCGGGGCGGCTCGAAGGGCCGCTCCGGGGAACTCTCACGGTTTTCGCTCAACGAAGCACGACCCGCAAGGAGAAATGCCATGAGATCCACACACCGATCTTCGATCCTCCTCGCCAGCACAATGATCGTCGCCGGCCTCGCCAGTTGCGGCACGGACACGCCGACCACACCGCCGGCGGCAGAATCCACTGCTCTCGAGCGCTCCAACTCGTTCATCACCCTCGCGCCTCCCGGAAGCCTTCAGAGCCAGGCGTGGGGCATCGATCCGTCGGGGAGGGTGGTAGTGGGCGCGTACCGGACTGTAGACGACGTGGTCCATGGCTACGTGCTCGCGAGAGGAGCGTTCACGACGATCGACTACCCCGGCACGGCCTTCTCACTCGCCACAGGGATCAACGGGCGAGATGAGATCGTCGGCTGGTGGCAGGAAGCCAACGGCGTCCAACATGGGTATGTCCGGCGGAACGGCGTCTTCGCCAACGTCGATGTTCCTGGGTCGCTATCGACACGCATAACCGGGATCAATGCCTCCGGCGACATCGTCGGCGCCTACGACGCGGCGGACGGCAGCTCACCCGGCTTCGTCCGGCGGGGGGGGAAGTTCACCCGTGTCGAGCCCGTCCCAGCGGCAACCTTTAGCGTCGCGAAAGGCATCTCGTCGTCCGGTGATGTCGTGGGCTACTACGCGTTCGAAAACGGTGACGGTGTGGAAGTTGAGCGCCACGGATTTCTACTCCGCGGTGGTAACTACACGATTATCGACTTCCCAGGCAGCACGGGAACCGGCCTCAGCGCCGTCAACGATGAAGGTGCCATGCTCGGATGGTACGACGATGCCGACGGCCACACCCATGCCTTCCTGCTCCGGCGCGGCCGCTTCTCGACTATCGATGTTCCCGGGTCAACGTACACCCGGGGGAACGACCTCAATGACCGGGGCGAAATCGTCGGGTGGTACGACGACGCGGAGGGAGTGGAGCGCGGCTTCGTACAACGCAAGTGACCGAGTGGCGAAATTGGCGTGGTCTAACGAGAACGAGCTGTCCGGGAGGGCACCATGGACACCACGAGAATGAACCGAAGCAGGCTCGCGCGTGCCGCCGTCAGCATCACGATGGTGGCCGGCTTGTCCCTGGCCTGCTCGGATCCTCCGACGTCGACGGGCGCGCCGACCTACCCCGTGGGCGGAATGGTCACGGGGCTGGTGGGGTCGGGCCTGGTGCTCCGTAACAACGGCGGCGACGATCTCCGCGTGACGGCGAATGGACCGGTGGTGTTTGCGACCCCGCTCGCCAGCGGCGCCAGCTACAGCGTCACGGTGTTCACCCAGCCGACCAGTCCCGGCCAGACCTGTATCGTCGCCAGCGGCAGGGGAACGGTGACCCATGCCGACGTCACCACCGTGGGGATCTTCTGCGCCCCCAATACCTACACCGTCGGGGGCACGGTCTCCGGCCTGGTGGGGACTGGTCTGGTACTCCGCAACAATGGCGGCGACGATCTCGCGGTGTCCAGTAACGGCCCGGTCACCTTTGCGACCTCGCTCTCCAGCGGTGCCGCCTATGGCGTCACAGTATTCCAGCAGCCGACGAGTCCGGCCCAGAGCTGTGAGGTTACCGGCGGCAGCGGGACGTTGGCCACGGCGAACGTCACGAACGTCGCGATCACCTGCACGACCGACCCCAACACCTACACCGTGGGTGGCACCGTGTCGGGCCTGGTGGGTTCGGGCCTGGTACTCCGGAACAACGGTGGCGACGATCTCAACCTGGCGACCAATGGATCGTTCACGTTTACGACTCCGCTCTCGAGCGGCGTTGGCTACGCCGTCACGGTGTTCACCCAGCCGGCGAGTCCCGCCCAGACCTGTACGGTCACGGGCGCCAGCGGTACGGTGGTCTCGGCCAACATCACGAACGTCGCGATTGTCTGTACGACCGGCACACCGCAGCTCTACGTCGTGGGCGGCACGGTCTCTGGTCTGACGGGATCGGGACTGATCCTTCGCAACAACGGGGGCGACGACCTCAGCGTGACGGCCAATGGTCCGTTCACTTTCACGACCCCGCTCTCTACCGGCACCCCCTACGACGTCACGGTATTTGCGCAGCCAACGATCGCGCAGAACTGTGTCGTCACCAACGGCAACGGCACGGTAGCCACCGCTAACGTCACGTCCGTCGCGATCGCGTGCGTGACGAACACCGGCATGGGCAGCATTCGGGTGACAATGGCCACCACAGGCCCCGACGCCCCCGCGGCGTTTCCAGTCGGTGTCGATCTAGGAGGCCCCTCCGGGTACTGGTATACCGGGAGCGTGCCCTCCAACGGCACCGTCTCGATCGCCGTAGCGCCAGGGACGCACAGAGTATTTATCACTGCTGCACTGCGCAATTGCCGGCTCAGCGCGAACGGTGTATCGGTCACCGTCGTAGCCGGCGCGACCAGCGATGTCGCCTTCAACGTGACCTGCGTGGCGCTGGGAACCATCAATGTGACGGTGGTGACCACCGGCGCCAGCGTCCCGGTGAGCTACGGCGTCAGCGCTGATGAGCCCTTTAGCTACTATCACTATGGCGCGCCCATTCCGTCCAATGGCTCGACCTCGTTAAAGGTGGCGGCCGGATACTACACGGTAAGACTGCATGTTCCGTCGAACTGCACGGTCCACCCTGACCATGGGGGAGTGGGGGTCGCCTCGGGCGCAACCGTGGGTATCGCATTCCAGGTGACCTGCGGCTCCGGGGCCGTCCGGATAACCGCGGCGACCACGGGCCCCAACGCACCTGCTACATACTCCGTCGTCGTGAATCCTGACTACGTATCCGTGGCCGTTTCGGCCAATGGGACGGTCTCGATCTCCCTGCCACCTGGTGGTCACACGGTGAGTCTCGGCGTGCCCCAGAACTGCAGCGTTACCAGCCCGAACAATGTCTTCGTGAATCTCCAGGCGGGCACGACGTCGAACCTCGCATTCACCGTCACCTGTCGATGACCCGGGCCAGTCGTATGCGACGAGTAGCCCATGGGTGCGGCGCACCGGCAGTCCTCGGCGCCACGATTATCGCCGGGTTACTCTCCTGCACCGATGGGTCACAGCCATCCGCGCCGCCGCCGCTGGTAGTGCACGCTGCCATCGCGCCCGGGCCGCACAACGTCCTGAGCGCGGTTGTTACCGTCACTTTCCTTAATACCGACAGCGCGGCGGTGCGATTCGGCCCAGTCGGGGAGGGACTCGACAGCGTGACGCCGGCGACGCCGCTGTCCTCGGACTCGGCTGCGCTGCCAGTCTTGGGTCTCCTGCCCGAGACGTCGTATCGGCTACAGGTCGTGGCCTACGGCGAGGGACCTCTGAGCACCGGCGACACGCTTTCCTTTACTACAGGCTCGCTGCCCACTGACCTGCCGGTCTATTCCGCAGGCGGTTCCGATCCCAGCCCGGGCTATGTGGTCTTCGCGGCCGATCCCTACGGCTTGGTGATCGACAACACCGGCCGCATCGTTTGGTACCGGTATCTCGGCCAGGGACCCACGCTCAACTTCCAGGTCCAGCCGACCGGGCGGTACACCACCAGCCCGATCGCTCCCGTCGTGGGCGACCCGACGCCATGGGTGGAGTTCGACCCACTGGGGGATGAAACCCGACGGTTGGGCTGCGCCGACGGGCTCAAGTCCCGGTTCCATGACCTGCTCGAGGAACCCGACGGCTCCTACTGGCTGATGTGCGACGACACCCGCGTCATGGACCTGACTCCCTACGGTGGTCAGCCCGTCGCACTTGTCACGGGCACCGTAGTGCAGCATGTCGACGGGCACGGCAACCGGCTCTTCACCTGGACGCCGTTCGATCATTTCGCGATCACCGACCTCGATTCTGCCAGCCGGACCGGAGCGACCGTGAACTGGACCCACGGCAACGCGATCGACTTCGATACCGACGGGAACCTCATCGTTTCCTTCCGTAGTCTCAGCGAAATCACGAAGATCGACCTCGCCACCGGGGCTGTCCTCTGGCGGCTTGGAGGCCGTGCCAACCAGTTCACCATCACCGGGACGAGCGCGCCGTTCGTGGGACAACACGGGCTTCGTGTGGTGAGCTCGAGCCAGCTTGAGTTGCTCGACAATCGGGGCCAGCCCGGCGGTAGCCAAGCTGAGTTGTACGTCCTCGACGAGGCGGGGCGCACCGCCAATCTGTCGGCCAGCTACTCCTCAGGGCCGCCAGTCACAGCCATCCTCGGCGGCTCGACGCAGTCCCTTTCGGGTGGCCGGGTCCTGGTGGCGTACGGGGACGGGGATCGGGTGCAGGAATACGATGCCCTAGGAAATGTGGTCTGGGAGATCCACAACAATCCGGGCTACGTCTTCCGGGCCCAGCGGATTACTTCGCTGTACCTCCCCGGGGTGGGGATGTCGCGGTAGGGAGCTGCGCGAGTCAGTGCGACGATGTCTCTGTAAGGCGGTCGGTGGTCGATGGTCGATGGTCAATCCCCCAAGTCCAATTGCTCAGGCCAAGCCCCCCAACCTTCTGACCGTTCGAGGTGTCGGATAGCGGTCGGGGCGGGAGGGCGGAAGGCGGGAAGGCGGTCAGAGCGGACGGGTTTGGCGGACTCGAGAGACGTAATCCCCCACTCCCCACCACTCACGACCCACTACCAAAGGCCCCGTCCCAACCCGAAACAAATGCCTTGCGCGGCCCGTCCGGCCCTGCCAAACCGCTCTACCATATAACCGATCACCCGCACCCAACGCCGAGTCTTGCGTATGCGCCACCTGAAGCTCGCCTTCCGAACGCTTTTCAAGACCCCATTCGTTACGGCGGTCGCGGTCCTTTCCCTGGCCCTGGGCATTGGAGCCAACGCGGCGATCTTCTCGATGTTCGATCAGATGCTGCTCCGGCCGCTCCCAGTCGATCATCCCGAGCAGCTCATCAACCTCTCCGCTCCGGGGCCCAAGCCTGGGATGCAGTCCTGCAATCAGGCCGGCGACTGTGATGTGGTCTTCAGCTACCCGATGTTCCGGGACCTGGAGAAGAGCCAGACCGTGTTGTCAGGTCTCGCGGCCCATCGGGGGTTCGGGGTAAACCTTTCCTTTAAAGGTGAGCCGATCACCGGAGACGGGATGTTCGTCTCCGGTTCCTATTTTCCGACCCTGGGGCTGACCCCGGCAGTCGGTCGCCTGCTGGGCCCGTCCGATGATCAAACCATCGGCGCGAGCTTCGTCACGGTGCTGAGCTACAGCTACTGGCAGGCCCACTTCGGGGGCGATCGCGGGGTGATCGGCCAGACGCTCACGGTAAATGGCCAGTCCCTGGAAATCGTGGGTGTAGCGCCCAAGGGTTTCGAGGGCACCACGCTGGGCACCCGGCCACTGGTCTTCGTGCCGATCAGCATGCGCGGGGTGGTGTGGTCCGGGCCGGCCAGCTTCGACAATCGCCGCTCCTATTGGGCCTACCTCTTCGGGCGGCTCAAGCCCGGGGTCACGATGGAAAAGGCCAAGTCCGCCCTGAACGGGATCTACCATCCCATCATCACGGACGTCGAAGCACCGCTGCAGGAACAGATGAGCGATGCCACCATGGCGAAGTTCAAGGCCAGGGAGCTTACTGTGGCGGCCGGCCCGATGGGTCAGAGCTCAATACATAAGGAAGCTCGCACTCCGCTGCTCATGTTGTTCGGCATCACCGCCATCGTGCTCATCATCGCCTGCGCCAACATCGCCAACCTTCTGCTGGCGCGGGGGGCAGGGCGCGCGATGGAGATGGGTGTCCGGCTCGCCCTCGGTGCGACCCGGCGGCAGCTCCTCCTCCAATTGCTGACCGAATCGGTGCTGCTCGCCTTCATGGGCGGCATCGCGAGCCTGATCATTGCCCAGTGGACCCTGTCGCTCATCGCCTCGCTGCTGCCTCCGGAGGCGATCGCTACCTTGCGCTTCGAGCTGCAGCCGCCCGTCATTCTGTTCACTGCCGCGGTTTCCCTGCTGACCGGAATCCTGTTTGGCCTTTTCCCGGCGCTGCACAGCACCCGCTCCGACCTCGTCACCTCGATCCGGGCCAACGCCGGCTCGATCCAGGGCCATCGCGGCGCCGCGCGATTCCGGGCCAGCCTGGTCACCGTTCAGATCGCTCTGGCGACCGGCCTGCTCATCTCCGCTGGACTGTTCCTCAAGAGCCTGATGAACGTGACCCACGTGGCTCTTGGGGTGAAGGTTGATCAGGTGGTCACCTTCGGCATATCGCCCGAGCGGAGTGGCTACGACAGCGTTCGTTCGGCTGTATTGTTCGATCGCGTGGAGCAAGAGTTGAAGAGTCTGCCAGGGGTTACCGCTGTCACCGCGTCCCTGGTCCCCCTTCTGGCGGGTGACAACTGGGGCAGCGATGTGGACGTGCAGGGCTTCCCGTCGGGTCCCGACGTGGACAACAACTCTCGTTTCAACGAGGTCGGCGCCGGCTACTTCGGAACGCTGGGCATCAAGCTGATCAAGGGCCGTGAGTTCACCGATGCCGACCGGAAGGGCTCGGGCAACGTCGCGATAATCAACCAGACCTTCGCCAAGAAGTTCAAACTGGGCGACGATCCGCTAGGAAAGTTCATGTCGACCAGCGGCCCCGACTCGATGAACATCCAGATCGTGGGGCTGATCGAGGACGCCAAGTACAGCGAGGTGAAGGATACCATTCCGCCGGTCTTCTACACCCCATGGCACCAGGACAGTCGAGTCGGATTCATCAATTTCTATGTGAAGACCTCGACCCCGCCCGAAGCGATTCTTCGCTCCATCCCGACCTTAATAAAGCGACTGGATCCGGGGCTCCCGCTCGAGGGTTTGAAAACCATGCCGCAGCAGATCCGGGAGAATGTTTTCCTCGACCGGATGATCAGTATTCTCTCGGCATCTTTCGCGGTCCTGGCGACACTGCTTGCCGCGGTTGGACTCTATGGCGTGCTGGCCTACACCGTGGCGCAGCGCACTCGAGAGATCGGGGTCCGGATGGCATTGGGTGCCGATGCCGGACGGGTCAGAGCCCTGGTGATGCGGCAGGTGGGCGTGATGCTGATCGTGGGCAGCGTAATCGGCATCGCGGCCGCCGTCGGCCTGGGTCGAGCGGCGAGCAGTCTGTTGTACGGACTCAAGGGACACGACCCGGTGGTGTTCACTCTCTCGGTGCTGGTATTGATGCTGGTCGCACTGGGAGCGGGATACATCCCAGCTCGACGGGCATCACGGGTCGATCCGATCCAGGCGCTTCGATACGAGTAGACAGGAGACAGAAGACGGGAGACGGGAGACGGGGAAAGCGGGGAACGGGCGCCAGCCGAGGAGACGGCCACGAGCCAACGCGCACCTCATCCCGAGGAGCGAAGCGACGAGGGATCTAGTGTCCTTGGCCTGACCTCCAAGTTAGGAGACTAGGTCCCTCGCTGCGCTCGGGATGAGGTATTACTCTCGCTCCTGCCCCGTCTCCCGTCTCCCGTCTCCCGTCTCCCGTCTCCCGGAAACCTCGGTTCGGGAGCAGCCGTACAACGGGGGATGAAAAGGCGCCGAACGGCCAGATCGCGCGTTGTGGTCACAGCCGGAGTCGCGGTTTTGCTTGCGAGCACGGTTCTCGTGAATGGCGCGTGGGCTCAGACCAAGGTCGCCGACCATCTTCGCGCCCGGCCAAGGGCGGTGTCCGACACCGCTCCCCCTGGACTCAGCGCGCTAGGCATTTCTGTTACTCGGGATGCCTATCTCTACATTCCCCAACGCTATAGTCCCGGCCATCCCGCGCCCCTCCTGGTGCTGCTTCATGGCGCGACGCAGAGCGCCGAGTTGTGGACCGGGTCCGCGGCGCTGTTCGCAATGGCTGATAC
>Ga0207706_10000385_pt1 | contig 48316 bp, 40 predicted proteins | sample KBSC53metaG_FD_184318 | JGI IMG/M metagenome (GOLD analysis project Ga0207706, IMG submission 184318) | Corn rhizosphere microbial communities from Kellogg Biological Station, Michigan, USA - KBS C5-3 metaG (SPAdes) (version 2) | ecosystem: Host-associated > Plants > Roots > Rhizosphere > Soil ... | reverse complement strand
GTGCGCCGCCTGGCGTCCGATGGGCCGGCAGATCTCGGCGCCGACCCAGCCGCTCGAACTGCCCAGTGTGGAAGAGCGCTGGCCCTTCATCGAGTCGACGCTCAAGAAGGCGCCCACCATCAAGTTCGTTCCGATGATCGGGAGCCTCGGCTGTCCCTACACCTGCAGCTTCTGCATCGACGCGACGGTGGACTACCAGCCGCTCAGCTTCCAGCAGCTCCGGGAAGATTTGAAGTTCCTCCAGACCAAGCTCAAGAGGCCAATCCTCGGCTGGCACGATCCCAACTTCGGGGTCCGCTTCGAGGATTACATGGAGGCGGTCGAGGAGGCCGATCCGCACAAGCGGATCCGGCACATCGCCGAGAGCAGCCTCTCGCTCCTGGCCGAGCCGCATCTGAAGCGGCTCAAGCAGAACAACTTCAAGGCGATCCTGCCCGGCATCGAGTCGTGGTACGACCTGGGCAACAAGTCGAAGACTCGGAAGACCGGGATGGAGAAGGTGCAGCAGGTCTCCGAGCATGTAAACCTGATTCTGCGCTACATCCCCTACATCCAGACCAATTTCGTGCTGGGTTTGGATGGGGACCAGGGACCCGAGCCCTTCGAGCTGACCAAGAAGTTCATCGACCTGTCACCGGGCGCCTTCCCGGCCTATTCGCTGCTTTCGGCCTTTGGTCGCGCGGCGCCGATGAACCTCGATTACCAGCGGGCGGGCCGGGTGCTGCCTTTCCCGTTCCATTTCCTCAACAACAATCACGCGATGAATGTCCGGCCCAAGAACTACTCTTGGACCGAGTTCTACGACGGACTGGTCGCCGTCACCGGCCATTCCTTCTCCTGGAAGGCCATCATGCGGCGCATCCCGGCCACGGCGGAGCCGATTCCCAAGTGGCTGAACGTGATGCGGGCGATTTCGTCGGAAGGGTTCGGACGGCTCAAGTATCACACCATGATGCGCAAGCTGCTCGACACCGATCGCTCAGTCCGCGACTTCATGGAAGGCGAGACCACGGTACTGCCCGAGTTCTACCGGGCCCGGATCGAGAAGGAGCTGGGGCCACTCTACCAGCACCTGCCCGAGGGCGCGCTGATGCACGACCAAAACGCGTATCTCAACAGCCAGACTGCGGACAGCGTCGTGATCAAGATGGCGCCGGGACGTAAGGCGCACCGGCCGGTGGCTGCTGCCGTGCCGGAGGAAACGACGAGTAGTAAAGTCGTGAACTAGGCGGACAACTGCGGAAACGCGGAGACGCAGAGGAGTCCACTCTGCGTTTTTGCTTTTTGGGGGACGGGGAACCGCGCTTTTGCTCCTCGGGATGAGGTGTCGGGTACCGTCCGTGGTCCCGCCCACTTCTTTTCCCGCTCCCTGTTGTCCGCGCCCTCTGCGTCTCTGCGTTCCAGTTGTGCGGCTGTTCCGTCCGCCGGTCCGCCCGTCCGCCTAGTCCACTCTCTCGGCCGCCACTCGCAGCGTCTCAAATACTCCCGCATGGTCCGACGGCCACAAGCCGTTGATGGTCTTCTCCTCCGCGCCATCCCCAAACAGCTTGATCTGTACCGGGCCGCCCAGGGGACCCGCTGGTGCCGACGGATTCTTCACGAACACGAAGTCGATCCGCTGGGTGTGCTGCGAGACGGGATTGGTGAGATCCTCGATCTGGCAGCAGGTCGGGCCGTCGCCCGGCTCGGTGTTGCGCCGGGACCAGGTGTCGAGAAATCCCGCCGCCAGCATCTGGTTGTAGGGCGCCGCGGTCTCGGGCGCGCTCGGCGCCGAGTTGAAGTCGCCGACCACGATGAGGGGGAGGATGGAGCCGGCGAGATCGGAGATCAGCTCGGTCGTCTGCGCCGCCTGGATCGGGAGCCCGGTGCCGCGCGGCTCGGTGTGCGTCGTGACGAAGCGGTAGCTCTTTCCCCGCACTGTGACGTCGGCCGCGGCGTAGCCCCGCAGGATGTCGAGCGGGATCGGGCCCAGCGAGGTGGAGAACTTCACCTGGTAGTTCTTGGTGACCACGTTGCTGCGCGCAATGCCGTGGCGGACCAGGATCGCGTCATGGTCCTTGAGCGCGATGACTCCGAAAGAGCCGTCGGGCAGTGGAAGCGGGATCGTGATGTCGGTGTTGGGACTCACCGCGACCACGTCATAGTGGAGCCCCCGCGCCGCGAGCTGGGCGCTCAGGATCGGAATGAAGTTCACATCGATGTCGGGGAACCCGACGATGCCCAGTCCCTGCACCGTGAGATGGGTGACTTCCTGCAGCCCGATCAGATCGGGGTTCTGCCGTCCGATCTCGTCCGCGATGCGGCCGGCCCGGCTGGGATAGTCAGTGGCGACGAACGTGCCGAGGGCCTGGAACAGCGCCGCCGGGAGCTGGGCGGGAGGTGCCGCGATCACCTTGTCGACGTCGGTGCCGATGTAGAGGTTCTGGGTGTAGACCCGCACCGCGCCGTCATTGCCGCTGGTGAGGTCGGCCGTCGAAGCCGCGGTGGGGCGATCGGTCTGGCAGGCGGCGAGGCCCAGGGTCAGGGCCAGCCACGGTAGCATGGGACGCATGGTTCCTCCATGGGTCGAAAGTGGACCGCGAAGATCCACTGGGCCCGTCAGGGGAGCGTCAAGCGTATTCATTTCTTTGGGTTACTCGCAGGAGGATCTCATGTCCATAGATCGGCCGGTGTCCGGTGATGTCCTGAAGTTCTCGCTGGAGGCGGAGCGGAAGCTGGTTAACGACCGCGTGGTGCTCGAGAGCCATGGCCGCAATGCGCGGACGCTATTGAAAGAACGGCACCTTCGAGTGACCCTGGTGATGGTGAAAGCGGGAGGCTTGATCGCGAAGCATCGCGCCGCGGGGCCCATCACAGTGCAGGTCCTGGAGGGAGACATCCGCTTCCGGGCGGCGGGCAAGGAGCACCGGCTCGAGGCGGGAGACCTGCTCGCCGTGAGCGGGGGGGTGGAGCACGATGTTTCATCTGAGCGTGGGGGGACGTTTCTGCTGACCCTGGTGCAGCCCGGGTAGACTCAAGCCTTCATAGCGGAATGACTTGCGGAGGCTAGTCTGGGTCGGGTAGCTTCGTCGTCCCCGGCGCCGTAGCCAAGTGGTAAGGCAGAGGTCTGCAAAACCTCCATTCGTCGGTTCGATTCCGACCGGCGCCTCTGGGAATGATGAGGGCCACTCCTGGGAGTGGCCTTTTTTGTTGGGCCCCCTTGGATTGACCCGGCTTGGCTCGCTTCACACTTTGACACAGCGGCCACACCTGCCGCCGCGACCACCCGAGGTGATGCATGGCCATCCTGCGAGACCGACCCTATCCCGGCATGAACTTCACAGTAGACCTCGGCACCGGTGTCGTGGAAGGCCCGGACGCCGGCTTGGTCGAGGTCATCTTTCCCGAATCCCGCATCCAGGTCAACGAATACCGCAATGGAAGCGACAAGCTCACCGAGCCGATTAAGACCCTTACTCTGACCCACTATGGCAACCTGCTGCTCCGGCGCGGGGCCATGGGCTCGCTGAACTGGTACCAGTGGTGGAACGAGGCGCGGAATGGCAATCCCGCCGTTGCCCGGAACATCGTGGTCCAGCTGCTGGATGAGGATCGCACTGCGGTGGTGCTCACCTGGAAATTCCTTCGTGCCCTGCCCGCGAACTACCAATTCGCACCGCTGAACGCGCTGGCGGGGGACACGCTGATAGAGAACCTGGAGTTGACGTTCGAGAGGATGGAGATGGAGTAGAAACAGAAAAGCGGGAACAGGGAACAGGGAACGGGGAACCAGGGAGTGGGGAGTAGGGAATAGGGATTAAGGCGGGAGCGGGTGCACGCCCCTCTCGTGACTGCAGTGTGACCCTCCTACTCACCCGGGCATTTCTGGCTAACTTTCGAATCCAGTGGAGTAGCCTCAACTCGGAACTCGGAACTCGGAGTTGTCCTCAGTCCTCAGTCCTTTCACTCGCTACCGATGTCAAGCAGGTATGTCATGAATCAGCTCTCCCGTCCCCTCCCCGCCGGAACCCCGGCTCCCAACTTCACCCTCTCGGCCACTCCCGACCAACGGTTTTCGCTCGAGGAACTTCGCGGCCGGTTGGTGGTTCTGGTCTTCTATCCCGCTGACTTCAGTCCCGTCTGTGGTGACCAGATGGGCCTCTATAACGAGCTGCACTCCGAGTTCCATCGCCTGGGCGCCGAGGTGATCGGCATCTCGGTGGACGGCGTCTGGTGCCATGCCGCCTTCCGGGACGCGCGCCATCTCCACTTCACGCTGCTGAGTGACTTCGAGCCCAAGGGTGCCGTCTCTCGACAGTACGGCGTCTATCGCGATCAGGACGGTTTCACTGAGCGAGCCCTGTTCGTGATCGATCGCGAAGGCGTCATCCGATGGAGCTACCTGTCCCCCGTCGGGGTGAACCCGGGGGCGGACGGGATCCTCGAAGCATTGGAATCGCTGCAGCATCCCGCCACCGCGGGATCGGGGAGCGCGCCATGACCAGACTCACTGTTCCAGTCAGCAAGCGCGACCATATGCAGGGAGATCCGAAGGCTCCCCTCACTCTGGTCGAGTACGGGGACTACGAGTGCCCCCACTGCGGCCGCGCCTATCCGATCATCAAACGCGTGCAGGCTCGGCTCGGCAACAGGCTCTGCTTCGTCTTCCGGAACTTTCCGCTCAACGAGATCCATCCCCACGCCGAGCACGCCGCGGAGTCGGCAGAATCGGTGAGTACTCATGGAGGGGAGAAGGCGTTCTGGGCCATGCACGACCTGATCTTTGAACATCAACGGACCCTGGAAGACGCCACGCTGGCGCGTTTAGCCACGGAGGCCGGCGTGGACGGTAAGGCCGTCCTCAGCGACCTCGCCGCCAGTACCTTTCGCGACCGGGTGCGGGAGGACTTCATGGGCGGAGTCCACAGCGGTGTCAACGGAACTCCGACCTTCTTCATCAACGGTGTTCGCTACGACGGCCCCTGGGACGAGGCAGATCTGGTTGCGGAGTTGGAGGAGACGCTGGTGCATCTGGCGTGAAGGGTCAGGGAGTGAGGTGTGAGCAGTAAGGTGTCAGCCGGTCGCTGGAAGCCCACTCTCTCGAAGTATTAGTTTTGAAGTGCACAACTCGGAACTCGGAACTCACAACTACCTCAGTCCTCAGTCCTTCTAACTCGCCTCTGCTCCTTCGGAGTTCGCCCATGCCTCGCACCACCACCGCAACCGAGCGCACGACCCGCGTCAACCGCAGGTCGACTGAAATCGACGACGGCCCGAGCCGCCTCTATTCCACCAAGAACGATCTGCCCCAGGCGAGCCGGGTACAGGTCATCGAGCTGTTGAACCAGCGCCTGGCCGACAGCATCGACCTGCAGACCCAGTGCAAGCAGGCTCACTGGAACGTGAAGGGTCCCGCGTTCATCGCGCTGCACAAGCTGTTCGATGAGATCAACGAGAATGTCGAGGAGTACGTCGATCTGATTGCCGAGCGCATTGTGCAGCTGGGCGGGATCGCGGAGGGAACGGTTGGAGTGGTGACGGGACGCACCAGCCTGGTGGATTACCCGCTGGTGCTCTCCAAGGGCGCCGAGCACGTGGCGGCGTTGTCGGACGCGCTTGCGGCGTTTGGGCGGACCGTGCGAGTCGGGATCGAGGAGATGAATGAGCTGGAAGACGCGGGCAGCGCCGATATCCTGACCGAGATCTCCCGCGGTGTCGACAAGTGGCTGTGGTTCGTCGAGGCGCACCAGCAGGGCGGGTGAGAGGCGACAGGTTCTGCGGTAGCATCACGGCGGTATGACTGAATTCAGCATCGCGGTCGAGATCGCGGCACCGCCGGAGCGGGTGTGGGCGGTCCTCGCCGACGTGGAACGCTGGCCCGAGTGGACGGCCAGCGTCACCAGTGTCCAGCTTCTCGATCCCGGTCCGCTCGCGGTGGGGACAAGGGCGCGGGTGAGTCAGCCCAAGCTGAAGCCCGCGGTCTGGGAAGTAACCGAGGCGAAGGCCGGGCGCGGCTTCACCTGGGTCACTCGCCATCCAGGCCTTCTCGTCACCGGCCTCCACCAGTTGGAGCCGATCGAAAAGGGCACCCTCGCTACCCTCGCCGTTCGCTTCTCCGGTCTGCTCGGCCCCCTCGTCGGCTGGCTCACCCGAACCCTTAACCACCGCTATCTGGCGTTCGAGGCGGATGGGTTGAGGAAGCGGAGCACCGAAAGCGTGAGAGGTGAGCAGTGAGAAGTGAGAGGGGGTGGCGACGAAGCTACTCGGTGCGTTCCCTCTCACCTCCCACTCCTCACCTCTCACGCCTTTTGAACCCTTGACGTCTCAGGCATGAAGCTGCATCTCAAATCGGTAGGCTCCTCCCCCAGTTCCTGATCATCGAGGTCATTTCTTTGCGCACTCTCACCGATGCGGATGGCGTAGTCTGGACCGTCATCGAGGATGAAGTGCTCGGCGGCCAGCCGATGCAGCAGCACGCCGCCGTCTTCACCGCCGCGGACGGCAGACGCCGCTGGGTGCCGATGGCCCGCGGTGGACTCAAGAAGCTGCAGGATTCCGAACTACGCTCCCTCCTTATGACGGCGCCCGGGACGCAGGCTGACAGGTAGTCGGCGTCAGTGAGTCGCCCCTTCTCCCTTCTCCCTTCTCCGCCCCTGTCCGACACCACAACACGATTCGCACCAGCCCCGACCGGCTATCTCCACCTCGGCCACGTTGCCAATGCAATCTATGTCTGGGGCATGGCACGCGCAGCCGGCGGAAAAGTGCTGCTGCGACTGGAAGACCACGATCGTCAGCGCTGCCGTCCGGAATACGAGGCGGCGCTGCTGGAAGACCTCGAATGGTTGGGATTCACTCCTGACCAGCCGTCCTGTCCCGAGTTGAGGCAGGGCCCATCGTCGTTCCGTCAGAGCGACAACCGCGCGGCGTATGAGAGCGCGCTCGAGGTGTTGCGTGCGCGACACGTGGTGTATCCGTGTGAGTGTTCCAGGCGGGATGAGGCGGACAGGGCGAACAGTGCGGTCAGTACAGGGCGAAGTGAGGAAGGAGAGACGGCGGGAGAAGTCCCCTACTCGGGGCGCTGCCGAGATCGAGGACTGACACCGGGTCCGGGACAGGGGCTGCGCGTCGTAATCGAACCCGGCGAGGAGATCTTCACCGATCTGCTGTTGGGCGAACAGCGGCAGGATCCCTCACGCCAGTGCGGCGACCTGTTGCTGCGTGACAGGCTGGGAAACTGGACCTATCAGTTCGCGGTCGCGGTGGACGACCTGCGACACGGTGTCACCACCGTGATCCGGGGCGAGGACCTGCTCGCCTCAACCGGCCGGCAGATCCGGCTCGCACGCATGCTGGGACGAGAGCAATCCTCGGTGTTCGCTCACCACCCGCTGATCCTCAAACCCTCGGGCGAGAAACTGAGCAAGGCCAATCGGGATACTGCGGTGCGCGAACTCAGGGCGAGCGGTCTCACGGCTGCGGAGGTGATTGGCCGGGCGGCGCTGGCGGTTGGTTTGATTCGCGAGTTTCGGGCGGTAAGAGCCGGCGACGTGAGCGTGTTGTTCGATAGCTCCTGACTCTAGACTATCGATTCTCGACTGCTTTTTTCAGCAACGCCACCTGCCCCAGATGATACGCGTCATGCTGAAGCAATCCCTGCAGCATCGCCGCGTAGGACACCCCGGTCCCCGCCGCCGGATCCCGCACCGGCCCCACCATGTCCTCCAGCTTTTTCTCCGGTGTCCGGAATAGCTGCTCCCGCAACTCGGCGTGGGCCGTTTCCAATTCATCCATCGCCTGCCACCAGTTGCCCTCGGTGGGATCGACCACCGGCGGCCAGTCACCGTCGTCAGGCTCATGCGGATTGCCCTCTTCCAGCCGGCGCTTCACCTCGCGCACCCAGCTCGTCATGTGGAGGATGATCTCCCAGATCGAATGCGCGTTAGGAATCGGTCGAGCCGAGGCCTGCTGGGACGTGAGCCCTTCGACTACCTGGGTGATGGGTGGCCCGTACCAGGGATCGCCGGACTGGGTCGCCTGGATCTGTGTCGCGTAGAAGGAAGTTTCGGACATGGCAGCGGGAGACGGAAGACGGAAGACGGGAAATTCCACTTGCACCAAATCTAAGCGCTTTTCCCGTCTTCCGTCTCCCGTCTTCCGTCTCCTTCTACTCAACCGTCCCTGTCAAAACTCCATGCCGTACCCGCACCGCTTTCTCTCCCGCCCCCGGATCCGCCTCCAGGTGTTGCTCGATGTTCTCGACCAGCCGGACCTTGCCGTTCAAGGTCATGGTCGAGTCTCCCCGCTTGATCACGAAGGGTATCGGGAGGCTGTCCTTGCCGGCATACATCTGCCGGTAGGCCGGACCGAAGTCATTGGTGGTGATCTTGAGATCGCCGATCGAAAGCAGGACGTCTCCCAGCTTGAGGCCCGCTCCTTCCGCGACACTCCCGGGGACTATCTGGGTCACCCTGGCGCCGCCGCTCGCCGAATCGGGATCGGTGCTGACGCCGAGCCGGGGAACGTGAGTCGTGTCGGTACGGAGGCGGAGACCGGCGAGCGGGAGAATGCTGTCCCAGGGATACGGTTCGCGGCCATCAACGTAATTCGCGCTGAACTGCTTGAAGTCCTTCCCGCCTGCCGCCTTGCTCACTGCTCCCCACCAGTCGGTGCCGGTGAAGCCTTTGCCGACCTTATAGGTCGAGCGGTAGACGCTCCGCATCACCTCGTCGAGTGAGCGCTTGTTGTCGCTCGCGTCGCGGATCAGGATGTCGAGCATGAAGCCGGCGAGCGAGCCCTTGGGATAGTAGATGTAGCCGGTCCCGTCGGTAGGATGGATCCAGGTCGAGAGCGAGGCGTCCTCGAGTGCTACTGGGACCGTCTGCTGGACGTTCGCGATCTTGTTGCCGGTCTCCTCGAAGAACGCGCTTGAATCCCCGATCCCGCTGCGGACCAGAGTCAGATCGGCGTAGTAGTCGGTGATCCCCTCGCTCACCCAGAGCCACACGGTGGGCTGCGCCTGGTCGTAGCGGTAGGGCACCATGTCGGCCGGCCGCATCCGCTTCACATTCCACGAATGGAACATCTCGTGGGCAGTGATCGAGGGCAGAATCGGCGTGCCGATCAGCTGCGGAGTGTAGACCCCGACGTGTGAGTTCTGGTGTTCCAGCGCCGACCCGCCCGGGAAATCGGGCGAGAAGATCATCATGACGTTGTAGGTGTCCCACTGCGTCTCCTGGAACACCGCGCCCTCTGTGGGGATCATGCGCTTGATGTCATTCCAGGTCGAGTCGCGCGCCGGACCGAAGAGGGTTCCCACCGGATACGTCGCGAGGCGCGCCATCTTGCCGTTCACCAGGTTGCTGTCGTACTCGAACTTCCCGATGAAGAACGGCATGTCCACCAGGTCGTGATAATTCTTCTCGCCGTAGGTTCCCGCTTCACTCCCCCGATGCATGCCGGTTGCGACCAGCCAGTCCGACTCGGTATGGATCCGCACCGTGGCGGGGAAGGTGAGGCTTCGGCCTTCGGGATACATGAAGACGTTGGTGCCGTTGAACAGAAGGAAGTCGGGTCGAGACCAGGCCATCGCGTTGTCGAGTGTGTCGGCCTGGAAATCGAAGGCGACGGTGATCGACTTGGCGCCCGCGGCGCGGATCCGCCAGGTGTCGTAGTCGAGCTTGTCCCAACCCAGCTCCTTGCCCTCGGACGTAGGTGTGAACTTCGATACCCAGCGGGCGAAGTTGGTCACCTCGTATGCTCCCGGGGTCCAGCTGGGCAGCGAGAGTAGAACATCCCCCGGGCCGGTGACGCCGAACTGCATCGAGACCTTGAGCGAGCGGTTCTTCGCCGTGGCGGTATCGAACGTGACGTCGTAAGTAATGTGGGAGATGAGCGCCGAAACGGGAGCCTTCGGAGCCTGGGCGGGGAGCGGGGCAGTGAGCGCCAGGCCGGCGATTGTCAGGACGGGTACAGCCTTCAGCATGGGTGATCCGGGTTGGAGACGACGGAAAGACGTGCGGAAGGGGGAAATGGTTGCAAGGAGGTCAGCCGTTAGCCATCAGCCGTCAGCCATCAGCAGCACCTCATCCCGAGCAAGGCGAGGGACCTCACCTCCCTACCCAGGCGTCAGGGCCAAGCGGACTAGGTCCCTCGCTGACGCTCGGGATGAGGTGCCTTAGACGGCTGACGCCTGACGGCTGACGACTGATGGCTGACGGCTGACGGCCAACTACTTCGCAACCACGGCAGCTGTCGCCTCCTGCGGTACTCCAACCCGCAGCTCACCCTCCCACCTCGCCATGACCGCCGAGGCCAGGCAGTTGCCCAGCAGGTTCACCGAGGTGCGGGCCATGTCCATGAACGCATCCACACCGAGGATGACGGCGACGCCTTCGAGCGGAAGGCCGAAGGTCGAGAGCGTGCCGGCGAGAATGACGAGCGATGCGCGGGGCACGGCGGCGACACCCTTACTCGTCAGCATGAGGGTCAGCATCATCACCAGCTGCTGGCCCAGCGACATGTCCACCCCGGCGGCCTGCGCCACGAACACCGAGGCGACGCCGAGGTAGAGCGTGGAGCCGTCGAGGTTGAAGGAGTAGCCGGTCGGCAGCACGAAGGAGACGATGCGGCGCGGTACCCCGAACTTCTCCATGTTCTCCATCGCGAGCGGCAGGGCAGCTTCGGAGGAAGCGGTGGAGAAGGCGATGAGCCAGGGTTGTTTCGCGTGGTCCCAGAAGCGACGGAGCGGGATCCGCGCGATGATCGCGGCGGGCATTAGCCCGACGAGGATGAACACGATCAACGCACCGTAGAGCGTCGCGACGAGCAGGCCCAGGTTACCGATCACCGCGAGGCCGTTCTTGCTGATCGTAGCCCCGATCGCGGCCGCAATGCCGATCGGAGCGTACTTCATCACGATGTTGGTGAACTTGAACATGATCTCCGAAAGACTCTCGCAGAAGGCGAGCATCGTCTCCCGGGGGCGGCCCTTCACCTGGGCCAGTGCCACGGCGAAGAGCAGCGAGAAGAACACCACTTGAAGGACTTCGTTCTTGGCCGCCGCGTCGAAGAAGCTGGTAGGGACGGTATGCTCCAGCACGCCGGAGAGCGTCGTTTTGGTGCTGGCGAACTGCTCTCCCGCCTCGGCGCTGGCCGCGAGCGAGATCCCATCCCCCGGTCGGACCAGGTTGACCGCCCCCAGGCCGATGAAGAGCGCCACAGTGGTCATGATCTCGAAATAGATCAGTGACCGGAGAGCCAGCCGGCCCACCCGCTTCAGATCATCGCCATGCCCCGCGATGCCGACAACCAGGCTCCCGAAGAGAAGGGGAACCACGATCGCCTTGATCATTCTCAGGAAGACATTGGACAGCGGGGTGAAGAACGGAATCAGGTCAGTGCTGGTCCACACATTGTGGTCGAGCCAGCCCAGGAGGGCGCCGACCACCGTGGCGATGATGATCCAGCCGGTGAGTGAGATCCGCCTGAGAGTCGAGAGCATCAGGGCTACGGAGCCCCCGCCAGTGCTCCCATCTTCGCCTCGATCCCCGCGAGCAACGATGCGTAGGACGCGGCGAAGCTCGCGACGCCCTCGACCTCGAGCGTCTGCGTGATGGTGTCGAGGTCAATGCCGAGCTTCTTGAGGGCCGCAAGCTGGGCCGGAGCGGCGCGTTGGCCAGCGGCCATGCGCAGTTCGGGCTCGCCGTGATCCCGGTAGGCGGCGAAGGTCGCGGGCGGCAGGGTGTTCACCGTCTGCTCCGCGATCAGCGCTTCGACGTAATAGATGTCGGGGAGACGCGGATCCTTGGTGCTGGTCGAAGCCCAGAGCGGCCTCTGCACCCGAGCCCCCTGCGCGGTGAGCGCCTTCCAGCGCTTGCCGGCGAACGCTTCCTGGAATGCCGAGTACGCGGCGCAGGCGTTGGCGATCGCGGCGGTCGAGCTGAGCGATTGGGCATTCGACGCCGGATTCTTCTCCAGCAGCGGATCTACCTTGCCGTCGAGCCGGCTCACGAAGAAGCTCGCCACCGATGCGATCCCCTCAATCGGAAGGTTCTGCGCCGCCCGGCGCTCGAGACCGGTCATGAACGCGTCCATCACCTCGCGATAGCGGGCGACGGAGAAGAGCAGCGTGACGTTCACGTTGATACCCTGAGCCAGACACTCGGTGATCGCGGGCAGACCTTCCCTGGTGCCCGGAATCTTGATCATCGCGTTCCCGCGCCCGATCCGCTCCCAGAGCCGTTCGGCCTCCGCAATGGTCCCCGCCGTGTCCCGTGCCAGGGTCGGTGAGACCTCGAGCGACACCAGACCGTCGTGCCCCCGCTGGGCCCGATGCACCGGAGCGAAGACGTCGCACGCGGCGCGCACGTCGCTCACGGCCAGCGCCTCGAACACCTGGGCCGGCGTCTTGCCCTCGGCGGCGAGAGCCCGGATGTCACCGTCGTAGACGTCGCCTCCCGACACCGCCTTCTCGAAGATGGTCGGGTTGGTCGTCATCCCGCGGAGACCATCCTGCTCAATCAGCCGCGCCAGCTCACCCGAGGTGATGAGGTCGCGGGTGATAAAGTCGTACCAGGGGCTTTGGCCCAGGTCGCCGAGCTGCTTGAGAGGGTTGGCGGATGTAGGGGTCATTGGGGTCAAGGGAATTGGCAATTGAAAATTGGTAATTGAAAATTGAAGAGCAGTCCAATTTTCAATTTGCAATTTTCAATTTGCAATCAACCTCATCACTGTATCCACTATTCGGTCAGCCGAAAATCCAAACTCCTTAAACAAGACCTCCGCCGGGGCCGAAGCACCGAAGTGATCCAGTCCGATCGCGGTACCCCGGTCTCCCACCCAGCGGCTCCAACCGAACGTCGCGGCGGCTTCGACTGAGACTCGGGCAGTCACCGAACGCGGGAGTACCGATTCACGATACGCTTCCGGCTGCGCTTCGAACAGCTCCCAGGAGGGTAGCGAAACCAGTCGCACCCTTTTCCCTTCGCCCTGAAGACGTTCCACCGCTGAGAGGGCGGGGTGTACTTCGCTGCCGGTGGCGATCACGATGGCTTCAGGAGTCCCTTTGCAATCGAGCAGCACGTAGCCGCCGCGTCGAGCTCCTTCGGCGGGTGCCAGCTTGGTCCGGTCCAGCACCGCCAGCTTCTGCCGGGTCAGCGCGAGGACGGTGGGCCCATCCGTCTTCTCGATCGCCGATCGCCACGCCTCGACCGTTTCCGAGGCATCGGCCGGGCGGATCACGGTCATGTTGGGTGTCGCCCGCAACATGGCGAGCTGCTCGACCGGCTGGTGCGTCGGCCCGTCCTCACCCAATCCGATCGAGTCGTGGGTGCCAATGAAGATCACCGGCAATTTCATAAGCGCTGCGAGACGGAGCGAGGGACGGCAGTAGTCGCTGAAGATCAGGAAGGTGGTGCCGAAGGGACGGATTCCCCCGTGGGCCGCCATTCCATTGAGGCTCGAAACCATGGCGTGCTCGCGAACACCCCAATGGATGTTCCGCCCCACGGCCGTCGCGCTGAAGCTGCCGCCGTTCTTGATCTCGGCCCCGGTGCTCTCGGCGAGATCGGCGGATCCGCCGATCAGGTTCCCCAGCTTTCCGGCGAGAACGTTCATGGTCTTAGCCGAGGCCTGCCGGGTGGCGAGTTTTCCGTCCGCGGGTGTGAAGGTGGGGAGACCGTCGGCCCAGTTCTTTGGCAACCGTCCCGCCTGCCAATCGGTGAACTCCGACGCCAGGTCGGGGAACTCGCGGCGATAGCGATCCCAGAGCGCCTGCCATTCGCCGTACGCCTTGCGGCCCTTTTCGAGACAGCGAGCGCGCCACTGCGCCGCTTCGGGGGCCACCACGAACTTCTCCTGCTCCGGCCATCCCAGGATCGCCTTGGTCTTCGCCACCTCTTCCGCGCCCAGGGGAGAGCCGTGGGCTGCGGCCGTGTCCCGCTTGGTGGGCGCCGGATCGCCGATGTGAGTCCGCAAGATGATGAGTGAGGGCCGCGTGGTTTCCGCGACGGCGGTATCGAGCGCCAGCGCGATGGCGTCGAGATCGTTGCCGTCTCCCACATGCTGCACATGCCAGCCGTAGGCCTCGAAACGGAGCCCGACATCTTCGCTGAAGGCGAGATTGGTGGATCCGTCGATGGTGATGTGATTGTCGTCGTAGATCAGCTTGAGGTTGCCCAGCCGCAGGTGACCCGCAAGCGATGCAGCTTCGCTGGCGACGCCTTCCATCATGTCGCCATCGCTGACCATGGCCCAGACGCGGTGCTTCACCAGCTCCAAGCCTGGCCGGTTGAAATGATTCGCCAGGAACTTCTCCGCGATCGCCATCCCCACCGAGTTCCCCACGCCCTGGCCCAGCGGGCCGGTCGTAGTCTCGATACCGACGGTGTGTCCCCGCTCGGGATGGCCCGGCGTTTTGGAGCCGAATTGCCGGAAGTGGCGGATATCGTCGAGGCTGAGATCGTAGCCCGAGAGGTGGAGCAAGCCGTAAATCAGCATCGAAGCGTGCCCGCACGAGAGCACGAAGCGATCGCGATCTTCCCACGCGGGATGGGCCGGGTCGAATCGCAGCATCCGGTCCCACAACTGATAGCCCGCAGGCGCCAGGGCCATCGGCGTGCCAGGATGACCGGATTGGGCCTGTTCCACCGCGTCCATCGCGAGGACGCGAAGGCTGTTGATGGTCCGCCAGGCGGAGTCGGGAGAGGTGGTCAGCTGATCGGTCTCGGGGAGAGTTACAGGCGCGGTCAGAGCTGTCTCCGGTGGAGGCGCAGAGAAGATAGTAGTGGAAGGCCTTTCAGTCACCGGTCAGAACTGTCCATCCTTGCCTGACTAAACATTTGACGTTCCTCCCATCGGCCTGCACCTTCTCCGGCCATGCCGGCCAACCGGAACTACGAGATCAAGGAAGTCGCCGAACTGACCGGCCTGGCTCCCGCCCGGCTCCGAGCCTGGGAGCGGCGGTACGAGGTGGTGCGACCTCGCCGGCTGGCAAATCGCTACCGCGTCTACACCTCGGAGCAGGTGGCATTGCTGCGGGCCTTCGCCCGGCTCATTGCGGGGGGAGAACGAATCGGTGAGCTGACCCAGGAACCGGTCGAATCCGTGCTGAGCAGGGCGGAAGGCTCGGTCAATGACGGCTCCCCACTGCCGGGCATGCTGGACGCGCTTCGCCATCTCGACCGGGAGCGACTGGCCGCTTTGTTGGAAGAGGAGCATCGGAGCCGGCCGCTCGAGAGTTTCATCCGGGAGGTGATTCTGCCGCTGGCCGAGTTGATCGGCGATCAATGGGCGCTGGGCAAAATTTCCGTCGCGGTGGAGCATCTCGCGAGTGATGTGGTGATCGCGGCCCTCAAGCGAGAACTGGAGCTTGAACGCGGTAAGGGACCGGTCCTGCTCGCGGCCTGCCTTCAGGGCGAGCGTCACGAGTGGGGTCTGCTCTGTCACCTTGTGCTTCTCGCACGCGCCGGCTGGAGAGTCCGCTACCTCGGCGCCGACCTGCCGCTGCATGACCTGGTGGATGCGTCCTGGACCGTTCATCCCGCCTGTCTCGCGATCAGCGCCGCGGATCCCGCCAACGTCGAGGGGCGGCTTGCCGATCTTCGCCGGCTGCCGCGGCTCGTGGCACCGGGATTGGTCATTGTGATGGGGGGACAGGGTGCCGATGCGTTGGGCTCGCGGCTGAGGCGGTACGGGTTCAGGGTAGGCGATGGCGCGGTGCCGCCGGTGACGTAGCCGCGGGCTCCTCGACGGGGAGGGCTTCGTGAACTGCTTACCGCGGAGTACGCGGATCACGCGGAGTGTTGCTGAATGAATGATCTCAGCCTTCTTCCCTGGAACGGTCCTGACTTCAAACATCATTTCCGCTTATTCCGCGTCATCCGCGGCATGTTTTTCCGATCTCCGGGCAGGCCGTTCTCCCCTTCATCCTCCTCTCCGTGTATCTTCTCCCCCGAACCCGTCCCACCGCAGTCTGGAGCTGTTACCGTGTCTGATGAACCCGAATACCTGAAAGCGCTTCGCAAGAGTCGCGAGCAGCGGAAGCCCGGCGCCGGCGCCGCCGAGGGGTCCAACTCAGGCAAGAACGCGCCGTCGCCTGCCGAGCGTGAGGCCACCCGCTGGGCCCGCGAAATTGGAGGCCGCGATGTCCGGCTGGGTCCCACGCTTCGAGGGGCCAAGATCGCCATCCTGGTCCAGCCGATCACTCCCTTCGGCACTCCGCCGGTGTCTCTGGAGGGGCTGCCTCACCGCGAAGCATTGGCCGAGCGGGTGAAGGCGGCACAGGGCGCCGGAGAAAATGTGCTGGGCGTCTTCGAGCTGACCACCGGCCGGCCGCTCACCGTTGAGACGGTCGAGGGCAAAGTGAACATCGTGCCCGGCAAGCCGCGCACGATCATGAAGGCCGAGAGCCCGGAGCGGATGATTCGTAAGGCCGCCGCCGAGGCCGCGCTCCTGGCCAAGACCCGCAAGCCCGATGAGGGAAGAGGCGGGGGTCGCGGGCGTCGGTAGGAGTCACAGGCCTTAAGCCAGTCGGTCCAGCAAAAAGCCGTAAGCCAGAAGCCGGAAGCAGTAGGCAAAGCGCCTGTTGCTTAAAGCTTAAGGCTTACGGCTTAATGCTTGCGGCTAGGGTGCCCCTGTCCCTTCCGAGATTCGTACCACATGAGCACAGGGAAGCGCTTCACCAAGCGGACCATCTTCTTCCTCGCCCTGGCGGCGCTGGGCCTGATTGGTCTGTTCTGGGACGGGAGTCCGCTGGGCTCCCTGGTTCTGAGGCAGGCAGTAAAGGCGAAGTTCTCGTCAGTTCGCTCGGTGTCTCCGGCCGAACTGGTGGCGTGGAGGTCGGATCCCAACCGGCCGCCGGCGCTCCTGGTTGATGCGAGGCCTGAGGCCGAGTTCACGTTGAGCCACATAGACGGGGCAGTCTGGATCGATCCAGCGGCGCCCGATCTATCTGTCATGGCGAACGTTCCCAAGGACAATCCGGTCGTGGTCTACGACGCCGCGGGGACCATAGCTGCTGCGATGGCGCAGGCCCTTCAGGGGGCGGGGTATACTCGGGTCTCGTACCTCGAAGGAGGCGTCTTCGCCTGGGCTAACAGCGGCCAGCGACTGGTGGACGCCGGGGGTCCGGCGCGGGTGGTTTACCCGATCAACTGGAAATGGGGACGGCTGCTCAAGTCCCGCTACCATCCTTGAGGTCAGTCTGGCCGAGCTCTTGCTCAGTTCACTCGGCGCGCGGGCCTGTTAACCCTGTTGTCCCAACGGGGTTGCGGGTCTGGGGAGAGGGCGAAGCCGCGGCAGAATGGGGGCCGGGACCTCGGCAGGATACCGTTTCGGGGCCCGACTCGTTAGATTAAGTCCGTTCCTGCGGCCAATTTAGGCCGCCTGATCATAACCTGAACAGAAAAAGTAGAAAAAGTTTTGACGGATCTCCACCACGTGCCACGTAACTCCCGCAAACGTTCCTCTTCGAATTCGCATCGTCCGGCTCGCAATCTTGGCCGTCGCTCCATGGATAACCACCGTCAGTGGCTGATCCAGCAGTACGGATCGATCTGTGCCTATTGCGGCAGTGAAATCGCGGAAGACAGAACTACCCTCGACCACGTTTACCCCCGCAGAGGCCAGACAGCCTACGACCGGCCCGACAACCTGGTCCTCGCCTGCCGCCCCTGCAACGCAGCCAAAGCCGACGTCCCGTTCATCTCCTTCATCGCTCAGCGCCGTTCCCGCGGAGTCTTCCTGCTCCATTACGGGGACCATCTGTCTGATTTGGTGAAAGACATGATCCGCCAGGCCAGCGAGCGCGCGTTCCTGCCCTCGAACCGGCCCCGGTTTGTGGAACACAACGGGAACGGCAACGGGTCGGCAGCAATAATCTGAAAAGCGGGAACGGGGAAAGGGAAAGCACTGAATGCTGTTTTAACTCAGTGCTCGCCCGTCACCCCAACGCTTCCTCCACAATCCGCTTCTGCTCCGCCGCGTGCGCCGCCGGGTAACCCTCGGCGGGACTCGCCCGTTCCGGACGACCCACATAACGGAGCGGGATTCCGGGCTTGAGCGCGTGCCGTACCCGTTGCTCCAGGAAATGCCATGCGCCCATGTTCCGCGGCTCTTCCTGGACCCAGGTGACTTCGCGGACTGACGGGTACTGGGCCAGTAACGCCGTCAGTTCCGGGGCGGGGAAGGTGTACAGTTGCTCGACCCGCGCCACTGCCACCCGGCTCCGGTCCTTGTTGGCCGCTTCCGTCATGATGTCGTAGTAGACCTTCCCGGAGCAGAGCACCAGCTTCTCAATCTGATCCCGGTGCTCGGCTGCCACCGGATCATCCAGAATCGCCTGGAATGTCCCGCTAGTCAGATCTTCGAGCCGAGAGGAAGCCTGCGGCAAGCGCAGCAGACTCTTCGGTGTCATGATGATGAGCGGACGCTGTCGAGACCGGCGGGCCTGCCGGCGCAGCAGATGGAAGTACTGCGCCGGCGTCGTAGGATTGGCGACCCGGATATTCCCTTCCGCTGCGAGCTGGAGGAACCGCTCCAGTCGGGCGCTGGAATGCTCGGGTCCCTGGCCCTCGTATCCATGGGGGAGCAACAGGGTCAGCCGGGTGGTGAGCCCCCATTTGGAGAGGCCCGAGACGATGAACTGGTCCAGGACGACCTGGGCCGCATTCACGAAGTCTCCGAATTGTGCCTCCCAGAGTACCAGCGTCTCGGGCGCCGCGGCGCTGTAGCCGTACTCGAATCCCAGCGGAGCCAATTCCGAGAGCGGGCTGTTGTGCAGCTCGATCGTGGCGAGGGCGCCGGGCAGGTGTGCGATGGGCGCGTAAGACAGGTCGCGCTCCCCATTATGCAGTACCAGGTGACGCTGGCTGAAGGTGCCCCGCTCGGTATCCTGACCGGTTAAGCGGACCGGAATTCCCTCGACAAGCAACGTGGAAAGCGCCAGCGCTTCGGCGTGGGCCCAGTCGATTCCCCCATCGGGACCTAGCGCGGACCGGCGGCGCTCCAGTTGCTTCTTGAGCTTCGAATTGACCGTGAAGTCTGCGGGCCAGGTCAACAGCTGCTCGTTGATCGCCGTCAGCAACTCTGCCGGTACCGCGGTCTCGACCTCCATGCCGCTGGAGCGTTCCGCTGGCGCCGGCTCGGCCGGAACCGCCTTGCCCATCCCGGCTTTGAAATTCTGCTGCACGTCTACCAGACGCTGGTAGGCGGCTTCGGCCGCGCTCTTCGCGGCGTCGGCCGAAACAACGCCGCGCTCGGCCAAGCTTGTCGCGTAGATCTCCCGCACCGTCGGCAGCGCGCGAATCCGCTCGTACATCTGGGGCTGGGTGTAGTTCGGCTCGTCGCCTTCGTTATGACCATGCCGGCGGTAGCCTACCAAATCGATCAACACGTCCTCGCGGAACTTCTCCCGGTAGGCCATCGCCAGCCGGACCGCGGCGACGCATGCCTCCGGATCATCGGCGTTCACGTGGATGATCGGCACGTCGAACCCTTTGGCGAGGTCGCTGGCGTGCCGCGTCGAGCGCGCGTCAACCATGTCGGTGGTGAATCCGACCTGGTTGTTGGTGATGAGGTGAATCGTTCCGCCGGTGCGGTACCCGGCCAGCGCTCCCAGGTTGAACGTCTCGGCTACCACACCCTGGCCGGCGAAGGCAGCATCGCCATGAATGATTACTGGTAATGCCGCAGTCGCATCGTGGTGCGCTTCGCGTCCGCGGCGGGAGGTCTGCTTGGCGCGCGCCCGCCCGTCCACTACCGGCCCCACGAACTCGAGATGGCTCGGATTGGGAGACAGGGTGACCGTGAGACTCTTCCCGGTCCGAGTGCGATACGAGCCCTCGGCGCCGTGATGGTATTTCACGTCTCCGGTTCCGCCTTCCGGCGTCAGCTTGCCCGCCTCGACATGACGACCGCCCTCGAACTCTGCGAAGATCGACTCGTAGGGGCGTCCCACTGTGTGAGCCAGCACGTTGAGCCGGCCCCGGTGGGCCATGCCGATCACCACCTCGCGGGTCCCCTGCTGTGCCGACATCTCGATGATCAGATCGAGCATCGGGACCAGCATGTCCAGCCCTTCGATCGAGAAGCGCTTCTGGCCGAGGTAGGCCTTGTGGAGGAATTTCTCGAGAGTCTCCACCTCGGTGAGGCGCTGCAGCAACCACTTCTGTTCCTCGACCGGGAGCGGCGTGCGATGGGCGCCCGACTCGATCATCTGGCGCAGCCAGACCCGCTCATTGTGGACGGCGATGTGTTCCAGCTCGTACGCGATGGTGCCGCAGTAGGCGTCCTGCAACGCGGGAATCGCATCGGCCAGCGTCTCTCCCGGAGTGGCGACCCGCAGCACCGCCGCGGGTATCGACGACATCACATCCGGTGTGAGGCCGAGCGGTTCGGGATCCAGCGAAGGATCACCCCGTGGCTCGCTGCCCAGCGGATCGAGATGGGCCGCGAGATGCCCATGAGTCCGATAGGCCTTCACCAGTGCCATCGCCGCGGCGACGTGATACAGTGCAACCGTGGACTCCCGGACCGGCATCGAGCCACGACCCAATTTCGCGGTCGGCGCCTCAGTCAGAGACGGCTGGACACTCGGGCCCGGCAAGCCGAGGCTCGCGAAAATCTCCTCGTAGAACTTGTCCTCGCCCTGGATCAGGCCATCGAGGGTCCGCAGGAACTCACCCGATTCGGCCCCCTGAATCACCCGATGGTCGTAGGTGCTGGTGACCGTCATGACTTTCGAGATCCCCAGCTCCCGGATCCTGTCGTCGGACAGCTCGGTGAATGCCGGCGGATAGCCGATCGCACCTACCGCGATGATGCTGCCCTGACCGGCCATGAGCCTGGGGACTGAGGCTACGGTTCCCAATCCGCCCGGATTGGTGAGCGTCATGTTGGCGCCAGCGAAGGCATCGGGCATCAGCTTGTTCGCTCGTGCCTTTTCGACCAGCGACTCGTAGGTGCCGTGGAACTGGGCAAAGTTTCCGGACGCAGCATCCTGGATGACCGGGACGACGAGTCCTCTGCTTCCGTCCTTCCGCTCCACGTCCACGGCGAGACCGAGGTTCACCTTGCCGGTATTGATCCGCGCCGGCGTGGCGCCGGAATGGTCAAACACCGTGGTCATCACCGGATGGACGTGAGCGGCCCGTACCAGGGCAAACCCGATCAAGTGGGTGAAAGAAACCTTCTCAGGGCGGCCGGCATTCCGGAGGGCGTTGTTGAGCTCGCGGCGCCTGGCCTCAAGGACTGCGACTGGCAGCTCCCGGAATGTGGTAGCCGTGGGGACCCGTAGGCTCTCCTCCATGTTGCCGACCAGGCGAGCAGCGGGACCGGTGATCGGGGTGGCATTGGTGGAGGGCGCGGCCTGCGGGGCCGTCGGCGCTGGAGTGGCGGCGGTGGGCTTCGAGACCGGCTCCGCACGCACGGGCTGGGGCTCGGCTACGGGTGTCTCGGCATTCTGGGTCGGCCCGTCAGCACCACGGCCCGAAGGCTCGCCATTCTCCGGCTTGACCCCTACGACACCACTCTCGAACAGCCGCCGCCACTCCGGTCCTACGGACGAGGGGTCCCGTAGGAACTCCTCGTACATGACCTGGGCGAAGCCGGCGTTGGCGGTTTCGAAGACATTGGGATCGGCTGACATACTGCCCTTTCTGACTGCGAGACTGCGTACCACGGGACGGCTCCCGTGCCCGATTGAAGATAGCCAATCGTCCTATACCACAAATGCGCTCCGCGACATCATCAATCAACCTGCTGCTACTGGCCTGCCTGGTGGCCGGGGCCTGTTCCGACCAAAGCCCTGCAACACTAGCGGTCCGCCAAGCCCCGTCGGCCAGCGGTGACGGACAAACGCAGCTGGTGGATGCCTATCTGCACGATCCCATCCGGGTGGTCGTTACGGAAGAGGGCATCCCGAAGGCGGGGGTCTCGGTAGTCTGGGAGACGTCGGGCCCGGGAGCCACCGTGGGCCAATCCACAATCTCAGACCCGGACGGCATGGCGCAGACGTTTTGGAAGATGCCCAACACAGCAGGACCCCAGCAGGCCACTGCCACGGTTTTGGGTGCCGCAGGATCGCCGGTGACGTTCGTGGCCACTGCGCTACCCGGCCCGCCCAGCAGGATTCTCATCGAGGCGGGTGATGGTCAGAGCCAGATCGCGGATCTGGTGTTTACTGAGTCACTGGCTGTAAGGGTGACCGACCGCTTGAGCAACCGCCTCGCGCAAGTTCCGGTGCAGTGGCAGGTTACCACGGGCACGGTGATCCTGGACGCGGCGGTCACCAATAGCGGTACGGATGGAATCGCTGAAGTCAGGATCAGAGCCGGCGTCGTTCCCGGGGCGGCGACAGTCACTGCCGCCTTGGCGGGCGGTTCCCCGGCCGTTGTGTTCCATGTCACGGTCGAGCCGCCATGACCTTGAGTGCTCCCACCTCTGGTTGATCCGTTTTGGACCAAGGACACACCCAGGCCCTCGCGTTCTTCCGATGGCGTCCTGTTCGGACTTCTTGTCAGCCAACGTCCTACGTGTTTCCCGGCTTGCCCGGTTCCGTCTTAAACGTATGCTTACCTAGTCCTGCTCGGATTGAAACAGGCCTTGCAACAATATGAAGGGAGGGTTTTGCGGTGCGCGTGCACGTTCCCCTTAAGCTCATTGCCGGGGCGAGCCTGCTGTTTGGCGGGCTGGCTCTTGCCTGCAGTAGTAGTGACAGTGGAAGCCCCAATCCAACGACGGAGATAGCCAAGGCTTCAACCAATAGTGGTGATGCCCAGACTGCCACGGTCGCTCAGCCGCTGGCGCTGCCGTTGAGAGTCATTGTGACGATGAACGGTACTGCCCAGCAGGGTGTCGACGTGACTTGGGAGACCCAATCCGGCACCATCGACGCGACCTCGACCACCGACGTGGACGGAGTAGCTACGGCGACCTGGACCCTCGGCAACACCTCAGGAGCGGTCACCGCGACGGCGACGCTGGCCGGCGCCGGTGGCTCCCCCGTCACCTTCACGGCAACCGCCGATCCCGATGCCCCGGCTGAACTCTCAATCGCTGGTGGAGACGGTCAGGACGGACCGATCAGCTCCACCCTGCCGGCGCTTCAGGCCAAGGTCGCGGACCAGTTCGGGAACGGGGTACCTGGAGTCACCGTCACCTGGACCGTGACCAGCGGAGACGGAACCGTAGACCCCGGAACCTCGGACACCGACGCCAACGGAGTCGCCGAGACCGAGCTGACGTTTGGTGCCACGGTAGGCGACGTGACGGTGGACGCGGATGTGACCGGCCTTACCGGCTCGCCGCAGACCTTCACCGAGCATGCGATTGCATTGCCAGTTGCCATCGTGATCGACGTCGGAAGCGCCGGGTTTACGTTCAGCCCGAAGGTGGACACGGTTGCGACCGGTGGAACGGTGACCTGGAACTGGGGCGGTAGTGGCCACAGCGTTATCTCGGATGGCCCGCCGTCCTTCACCTCGCATACTCCGCTGGAGAACGCCGGCTTCAGTTACGGTCCTCTGACTTTCAACACGGCCGGGTCGTACGCTTATCACTGCAGCGCCCATGGCAATTCCAGCGGCGGCGGCATGGCGGGCACCATCGTTGTGCGGTGAGCATCGGACCTGAATGGAGACCGCCATGCGAACAGCAGTAACTCCATTTGTTCTGGTCGTAGCAGTTGCGGTTGGTTGCAGCAGCAATGATAGTGGCGGCGGGGGTGGCGGCCCCGCCGGCCAGGTCCTCGAATTGGCGCCGGCGCCCAACGGGAATAACCAGACTGCTTCCGTGGACGCGTTGTTGCCGATTCCCCTTCGGGTCATTGTTACGGAACTCGGGGTCCCCGTCGAAGGAGTGACGGTCGATTGGGCGACCTCGGGTCCCGGTTCCACCATCGGCACTTCTGCCCTGACGGATCCGGATGGTATTGCCCAGACCGTCTGGAAGCTTTCGCAAACCGCGGGACCTCAGGCCGCGACCGCCACAGTCGATGGCGCCACCGGTTCTCCCGTCAACTTTTCCGCTACCGCTCTCCCCGGAACTCCCACCTCGATCGAGAAGACCAACGGCGACAATCAGTTCCAGCAAGTCGGAATGCCGTTCGCGCTACCGATGTCGCTCAAGGTCACCGACAACTTCGGTAACGGGGTGCCGTCGGTCGAGGTGGATTGGTTGGTGACTTCAGGATCGGTGGTGCTGGATGGTCCCAGCACCATGACGCAGATCGACGGCGCTACCTCCCTTTCCGTGATGGCGGGCGGCACCATCGGACCGGCGCAGGTTACGGCGGAGCCGGTCGGGGGTTTGTCCTCCGTGACGTTCGATCTCGAGGTCACCGGTCCCCAGTTCCACATCACGCTGGGCAACGACTTCTTCCATAGTCTCCACAACGGCACCGAAAACCCCGCAATCGATACGGTCGCGGTGGGGACCACAGTCATCTGGGACAAGGCGAGCCCCGCGCCCCACACCGTCACCTCAACCAGCGGCCCGGTCGCGTTCGACAGCGGTCTCCTGACCGGGGTTCCCAACACGAACTACACGTTCACTTTCACGACGCCGGGCACCTACACGTATGAAAGCACACCCGACGGGCCGCCGATGACGGGGGAGTTGGTGGTGCAGTAGACGGAAGACGGGAGACGGGAGACGGGAAAGAGGAAGAGAGACACCTCAGGACGTTAGATCCCTCGCTGCGCTCGGGATGAGGTGACGCAGTTACACGCCTGCTGTTCCCGTCTCCCGTCTCCCGTCTACTGTCTCCCGATACCGCCTCGCCTCCGCCCCCACCGTCGTCTCATCCCACCCCAGCTCCTTCCCCATCAATTCCGCCACCCGGTGAGCCGCCGCGGCGCCCTGGTCCCGCGTCTCGTAGTACAGGTGCACTCGCCGAACCAGGACGTCCTCTACCCGCTGGGCCATTTCGCGTCGAGTCACATGGACCACTTCGGCTTCGATCGCGGGATGCGGCGGCGCGAGCGGGGTCATGAGTGAGCGGTTCTCGCGCACCAGGTTATTGATGGCCGCGGCTTCGGTGCCGTAGTGGGAGAGCAGGTGCTCCACCGTCTTGTCCGAGAGACCGAGGTCCAACCCGGTCTGACGGAAAGTCTCGAACGCTCTTGCCTCGCCGCCGGGCAAGGGCTCGATATCGGTCTCCGCCTTTCCGCCGTGGGCGCGTCCATCCATCCGGTGCAGTTCTTCCTCCACCCGGTCCACCAGCTCCGCCGCCATCCGGCGGTAGGTAGTGAGTTTCCCGCCGATGATGCTCAGCATTCCCTCCGGACCGCGGGAGATCTGGTGCTCGCGGGGCACTTCGGACGCTCCCATCGCCGATGTGGGAGCGACCATGGGCCGGAGGCCCGCCCAGGAGGACACGACATCGGATTCGGTAAGGTGAGCGTTGGGGAAATAGGCATTGGCCGAACGAAGGAGGTAGACCAGATCCTCCTCGGAGACGCGCACTCGCTCGCCTGACTCCGCGGTGTCGGTATCGGTCGTTCCGATGTAGGAGAACTCACCCCAGGGCAGTGCGAACATGACCCGTCCGTCGATCGGACTCGTCATCGTGATTGCGGATGTGTGGCCGATGCGAGACCGGGGCACCATCACGTGCGCGCCTTTGGTGATGCGCAGCAACGGTTTCGCATTGGGATCTTCCAGCCGTCTGAGCAGGTCGCTCCAGGGCCCAGTGGCGTTCACCACGACCTTGGCCTGGATGGTTCCGGTCTCCCCGCTCAGAGTGTCTTTGACCTTGGCGCCGTGAACCACGCCGCCCGCCTTCTCGAGGGCGTCTACCTCCACGTAGTTCGCTACCCGGGCGCCGTGGCGCATAGCTGAGCGGATTGTGGCGAGGACGAGACGGGCGTCGTCACACTGGGCGTCGTAGTAGCGAGTCGCGCCTACCAGTCCCCGCTCCCGCAGGGCCGGTTCGGCGGCGAGCAGGGCGCGCTTGCCGAGGATGCGGATGGACCCCACATTGCGGAAGAGTGCGAGGAGGGCATAGAGGCCCACCCCGGCCGTAAGTTTCCAGAAGGGCACCCGGTCGCCCTTGTGCACTGGAAAGACAAAAGGCAGGGGGCGGACCAGGTGTGGGGCGATGTTGAGCAGGATCCGGCGCTCGTGCAGTGCCTCGAAGACGAGGCGGTAGTCTCCCTGCTCGAGGTAGCGCAGTCCCCCGTGGACCAATCGGCTCGACCTCGAGCTGGTCCCCGCGCCGAAGTCCGATTGATCCACCAGCACGGTCGCGAGGCCGCGCATCGCCGCGTCTCTGGAGATCCCGGCGCCCGTGATCCCGCCACCGATCACCAACAGGTCGGCTGGTTCGCTGGTCAGAACTTGCAATGAGGAACGATGCCAGATCTCACCCGGGGTGCTCCCCCGCCTGTGCTGTATCTCCCGCGTCCCAGCGCCTGGCTGCTCTGGCATGACTACTTGTTCGGACCGGGAAAGCGGGTGCTGGACATTGCGTGCGGCGAAGGGCGGCATGCGCTGAAGGCGGCGCAGTGGGGAGGGACGGTCACCGGCATCGACCACGACGAGTCCAAGCTGGATACGGCGCGCGAAGCCGCATCACGGTTGGGCGTGACGGTGGACTGGCGAATGGTGGATCTCGAGGGCGAGTGGCCGCAGCTGGGCTCTTTCGATGTGGTGATGGTGTTCAATTATCTGGACCGCGGGCGCATGGCCGACATTGTACGGCTGGTGGCGCCAGGCGGACTCCTGTTCATGGAAACCTACCTCGACTGGCAGCGGGACCTGGGCTGGGGGCCCAGCCGCGAGGAGCATCTGCTCAAACCCGGTGAGCTGGCGCAGCTCATCGCGCCGCTCGAAGTGCTGCACGGCCGGGAGGTGTTCGAGCCGATCGACGCGACGAAAGTCCGCGCGGTGGCGAGCGTCGTGGCTCAGAAGAAGTAGATCGCCTGGCCTACCAAGGGCTAAGGGCGGACCGGCTCAAAGACAAGGTGCCGCCCGGTTTCCCGGTCCCACTACCTTTCCCGCATGTCCCACCCTGCCCGCCGCCCGGTCATCGTCGCCGGCCTGCGCACTCCCTTCGCCAAGAGTGGGACTGTATTCAAAGATGTGACCGCAGTCCAACTTGCCCGCCGGGTCACTGAAGAGCTGCTGCACCGCTCGGAGCTGGACGGGGCGCTGGTGGATGAAGTGGTCTTCGGCCAGGTGGTTGCCTCTCCTCTGGCACCGAATGTGGCGCGCGAAGTGAGTCTCTTGCCGCAATTCCCCGCCACGGTTCCCGCCTTCTCGCTCAATCGGGCCTGCGCCTCCTCGGGACAGGCGATCAGCTACGCCGCCGATCAGATCGTCCTGGGTAACGCCGACGTGGTGCTGGCGGGAGGGGTCGAGTCGCTCTCGGATATTCCGATTCTGCACTCCAAACGGCTGAGCCAGATCCTGATGGATGCGAGCAAGGCGAGATCCCTGGGGCAACGGTTGGCCATCTTCTCCAAAGTCAGGTTCAAGGATCTGATTCCGGTGGCGCCGGCCATTGCCGAGCCGTCCACTGGGGAGTCCATGGGTCAGTCTGCGGAGAAGATGGCGAAGGAGAACGGCATCAGCAGAGAGGAGCAGGATCGCGTCGCTCTCCTCTCCCATCAGCGTGCCAGTGCCGCGACTCAGGATGGCCGGCTGGGGCGGGAGATTGCGCCCTGGTTTGGTGGTCGCGCCATGGATCAGGTCGTAACCACCGACAACCTGATCCGGGCGGACACTTCGCTGGAGGCACTCGGCAAGCTCAAGCCGGTATTCGACAAGCGGTATGGCACGGTGACCGCGGGCAACTCGTCACCGCTCACCGACGGCGCCGCGGTCACGCTCATGATGGAAGAATCGAAAGCGCGATCGCTGGGCTACCAGCCGATCGCGGCGGTGCGGAGTTACGCGGTGGCCGCGGTGGATCCCGGCTGGCAATTGCTGATGGGTCCGGTGTGGGCGGTGCCCAAAGCCCTCGATCGTGCGGGAATCACCTGGAAAGACTTGGGCCTTGTCGAAATCCACGAGGCGTTCGCGGCGCAGGTACTCTCCAATGTGCAGGCCTGGGGCTCGCAGGCCTGGGCGGAGCGGCTCGGTCGCAAGGCTCCGGTAGGACAGGTAGACTGGGATCGGACCAATGTGATGGGCGGCTCCATCGCGATCGGCCATCCCTTCGGCGCGACCGGTGCGCGACTCGCCACCTCGCTCGCCAACGAAATGCGCCGTCGCGATGTCGAGTTCGGCCTCATTTCGATTTGTGCCCAGGGCGGGATGGGGTTTGCCATGGTGCTTCAGAATGTTCGCTGAGAGGAAGCAGGTTGTAGGTTGTAGGTGGTGGGGTGTAGGGCCCTACTCCCTACCACCTACTCCCTACCACCCTGTTGGTTCATGAGCGCGATCTCGGTATCCCCCCACGGCCCCACCGCTGTCCTCACCCTCGACCTCCCAGACGAGCCGGTGAACAAGCTGAATAGCGCCGTCAAGACGGAGCTCGAGGTGGCGTTCGAGGAGATCAGGGGTAATTCCGCGTACAACTCCGTGGTAATTAGGTCCGGAAAACCCGACACCTTCATTGCCGGCGCCGACATCGAAGAGTTCACCAAACTGTCCACCAGGGAAGAATTCGAGCGGCTCTCCCGCGAAGGGCAGGAGATGCTGCAACGGGTCGCCGACTTTCCCAAGCCGGTCGTCGTGGCCATCAATGGCGCCTGTCTGGGTGGTGGACTGGAGCTCGCCCTCGCCGGTCACTATCGCATCGCGACCGATCACCCGAAGACCGAGCTGGCGCTTCCCGAGGTCCGGCTGGGACTCCTGCCTGGCGCCGGCGGATGCGAGCGGCTTCCGCGACTGATCGGTCTGCGGGCCGCGCTCGAAATGATTCTCTCCTCGCGCGGCAAGCGGGGATCCCAGGCGCTGCGGCTGGGCCTGGTGGACGAAGTGGTTCCCCCGAGCATCCTCCTCGACATTGCGCTGCAGGCGGCCGCACGCCTCGCGACGAATGGTCTGCCCAAGCGAGAGCCGCCGGGCGGCTTCATGGCCTGGCTGCTGGAGAAGAATCCTCTCGGGCGAAAGCTGGTCTACGCCATCTCGCGGCGGGGGATCGAAAAGGAGACTCGCGGCAACTACCCCGCTCCCTTCGCGGCACTCGAGGTGGTCAAGACCGGAATGGAGGAGGGCGCCGCGGCCGGATACGAGATGGAGCATCGGAAATTCGGGGAGCTCGCGGTCACCGACGTCTCCCGCAAGCTGGTGCAAATCTTCTTCGCCACCAATGCACTCAAGAAGGACGCCGGGATTCCTCCCGGCAGCGCCCAACCCCGGCCAGTCAAGCGACTCGGCGTGATCGGCTCCGGCTTCATGGGGTCGGGCATCGCGGGGACCGCGGTGACCACTGCGGGCGTGGACGTGCGCCTCAGGGACACCGACCTCACCCGCGTCGGCAAGGGACTCAAGGCCGCGGGCGACATTCTCAACAACCGTCTCAAGCGTCGCCGGATCTCCCGCTTCGAGTATCAGCGACTCTCGGCCCTGCTTTCAGGTGGAGCGGATTATTCCGGGTTCGGCCTGATCGATCTCGTCGTCGAGGCGGTGTTCGAGGATCTCGAGCTCAAGCGCCGGGTCTTGATGGAAACCGAGGCCGCGACTCCGACCACGGCCGTGTTCGCCACCAACACCTCGACCATTCCCATCTCGGAAATCGCCGCGGAGGCTGCCCGTCCCGACCGGGTGATTGGCATGCACTTCTTCTCCCCGGTAGACCGGATGCCGCTGCTCGAGATCATTCCGACCGAACAGACCAGTGCCGAGACCATCGTCACCGCAGTCCAATTCGGACGAAAGCTGGGGAAGACCGTGATCGTCGTGCGGGACCGTCCCGGCTTCTGGGTCAACCGGATACTCACGCCCTACATGAACGAGGCGGGATTCCTGCTGCGGGAAGGCGTGCCGATGGACGTGATCGATCGCCTGATGACCCGGTTTGGGTTCCCGGTCGGTCCGTTCACGCTGCTGGACGAGGTCGGGATCGATGTCGGCGCCAAGGCGGGAGAGGTGATGCACCGTGCCTTCGGCGAGCGAATGATTCCGTCAGGTGTGGTGGAGCCAATGATCAAGGCCGAACGCTACGGACGGAAGAACGGCAGAGGCTTCTACCACTATCACAACAACCTGCGCACCGGTCCCGACGAGGCGGCGTACGACCTGCTCGGCATCCGTCCTGTGAAGCCACACGACACCGGCCAGATCGAGCAGCGACTGGTGTACATCATGCTCAACGAGGCCGCGATGGCCGCGGGAGAAGGTGTCGTGCGCTCTCCAAGAGACGGTGATATCGGCGCCATCTTCGGCTTCGGCTATCCACCCTTCCGGGGCGGGCCGCTCCGTTACATCGACGACCTGGGAGCGGCCAACGTGGTGAATGTCCTGCGCCAGCTCGAGGGCCAGTACGGAGCACGGTTCAATCCCGTCCCGACCCTGGTAGAGCTGGCGGAGCAGGGCGGCCGGTTCTATCCCGCATGATCGTGTGAGGATCGCCCGCCGCATCGTGCTCTCCATTCTCGCGGTGGGTCTCGGGCTCTACCTGTTGATTCTTATCTGGTTCTGGGCCAACCAGGACAGCCTCGTCTTCTTCCCCGAGCGCGGCAAGATTCCCGCTCCACCGGCCTATTTGGGCGGTGAGGCCAGGGCCGCGCGCTTCACCGGTCAGAGCGGCGGTCTGGTGGCCTGGGTGATACCCCCACCGACTGCCGCGGATTCCGCCCGGTGGGTTCTCATCCTTCACGGCAACGCCGGCAATCTCGCGACACCAGGCCGCCCGGAGCACGACCGTCAGCTCCACGATCTGGGGCTGGGTGTCCTGGCGCCGGACTACCGGGGCTACGGCGAGAGCGAAGGCAAGCCGAGCGAGGCGGGACTCTACGCCGACGCACAGTCCGCCTACGATTTTCTGCGGGACAGCCTTCGGGTTCCACCCAACCGCATCGTGATCTACGGCCACTCGCTCGGCTCCGCGGTCGCCACCCAGCTTGCAACCTCGGTCGAGGCGGCCGGCCTCATTCTCGAGGGCAGCTTCACCTCGGTCGCCGACTTGGGCCAGGAGATCTATCCCTGGGTGCCGGTCCGCTGGCTCTCCCGAAACCGATTCGATTCCAAAGGGCGTATTGGAAACCTTCGCATGCCGTTGCTGATGATCCATGGTCGCAACGACATGACGGTTCCGCTGGCTCAGGGCCGGCGGCTGTTTGCGGCCGCTCCTGAGCCGAAAACCTTCCTGGAAGTTCCGGGTGGGCATGACGACGCCTTCGAAGTGGGTGTCGAGGCTTACGAGGCGGGTATTCGGCGCTTTCTCGGCACGCTTCGGGGCCAGTGAGCACGAGGCAGGGCGCGCGGTATACTTGAAGGCCTGAATTCTTCGGAGGGCTGGGGCAGTGTCCGACCCGATCGATCGCCTTAACGCCACGCTCGGAGCGCAGTATCGCTTCGAGTCCGAGCTGGGACGCGGCGGCATGGCGACCGTCTACCGGGCCGAGGACCTGCGCCACTCCCGCCCGGTCGCCGTCAAGGTGCTGCGGCCGGGCCAGCGTGGCGGGTACGAACCGGAACGATTCCTCCGGGAAGTCCGCATCGCCGCACGGCTCACCCATCCCCAGATCGTTCCGGTCCACGATTCCGGCGAGCGCGACGGCGTGCTGTACTACGTCATGCCGTTGATCGCTGGTGAATCGCTGCGCGAGCGGCTGTCTCGCGAGACTCGTCTCCCGGTAGATCAGGCCCTTCGCATCGCTCGCGCGGTGGCACAGGCCCTGGACTACGCCCACCGTCAGGGCATCCTGCACCGCGACATCAAACCGGAAAACATCCTGCTCCATGAGGGCGAGGCCCTCGTAGCCGACTTCGGCGTCGCCCGCGCGATCTCGGAGGCGAGCGCCGACATCGTCACCGAGCCGGGCCTCGCCATCGGCACGCCGGCCTACATGAGCCCGGAACAGGCGAGTGGAGACCGGGAGACCGACGGCCGTAGCGATCAGTATTCCCTCGCCTGCGTGCTCCACGAGATGCTGGCGGGACAGCCTCCATTCGCCGGCACCAGCCCCCGGGCCACGATGGCGCGTCACTCGGTGGAGCCTGCACCTCCGGTTCGCCAGCTCCGGCCGGAAGTGCCCGTGGCGGTGGAGCACGCGTTGCTCCGTGCTCTTTCGAAAGAACCGTCCCGCCGTTTCACAACAGCCGCGGAATTCGCCGAGGCACTCGTCACCCCGCTGTCGGGTCTCTCGGGAACCTATCCGGCGACCGGCCGAGCTCGATCAATCGCGGTACTCCCCTTCGTCAACGCGAGCGCTGATCAGGGGAACGAATACTTCAGCGACGGGATGACCGATGAGCTGATCAATGCCCTGGCCAACGTCGAGGGACTGGTCGTCGCGTCACGCACGTCGGCGTTCGCGCTCAAGGGGCGGCGGGAGGATGTTCGCACCATCGGTGCGATGCTCAACGTCTCCTCGGTGCTCGAAGGGACAGTACGCAAGGCGGGGTCCCGTCTCCGAATCACGGCTCAGCTCATCAATGTGAGCGATGGGAGACTGCTCTGGTCGGAGCGTTTCGATCGGGAAGACACCGATGTCTTCGCGATCCAGGACGAGATTGCGCGGACCATCGTGAGCACGCTCCGAGCCAGCTTCCTGGGCGAAATGGGAGAGCCGGTCCCTCGGCGGTATACCCAGAATCTAAAGGCCTACAACTTCTACCTGCGGGGCCGGTTCTGCTGGAACAAGCGTACACCCGAGGGCATCAGCGAGGCGATCGAGTACTTCGAGCAGGCTATCGCAGAAGACCCTGAATACGCCCTGGCTTATACCGGGCTGGCCGATTCCTACGCCCTGCAACTCGACTACCGCGCGGCGCCGGTCAATGAGGGAATGCGGCGCGCGAAGGAGGAGGCGCTTCACGCCATTGCCCTCGACGACACCCTGGCCGAGGCGCACACCTCGCTCGGCTGGGTCATCTTCATCCACGACTGGGAGTGGGAAAAGGCCCGGTATCACTTCGAACGCAGTATCACACTCAATCCGCGGTATGCCACCGGGCGTCAGTGGTACGCCTGGTACCTCGCGGCAATGGGCCGTACCGCCGAGGCCCTGATCCAGGGACGGATGGCGATCGAACTGGACCCCGCCTCGGTCTCCATCCGCCGGGCCATGGGATGGCTCCAGTACTACGCGCACGAGCCCGAGCTCGCGATCGAGCACCTGGAACGGGCCCTGATGATGAACCCGACCTCGTTCGAGACTCATATCATCATGGGGCTGTCGCTGTGCATGGCGGGCCGGTACCCGGATGCCGAGGCCGCTTTCCGGGAGGCGCTGGTACTCCAGCCGGGGGATACCCATGCGCTGGCCGCGCTCGCTCGCGTAGCGATTCTCCAGGAACGGCCGGAGGAGGCCAGAGCCACGCTGGATGAGTTCCACCGGATGACCACCCAGCGGTACGTCTCTCCCACCGACTTCGCCAAGCTCATGCTCGCGCTGGGCCATATCGATGAAGCCTTCCAATACGCGGAACAATCCATGCTCGAACGTCGTGGTTGGCTTGCCTACATGCGAGTTGAGCCCCTCTTCGATGGACTGCGCCAGCACCCACGATATCGGGAACTGCTGACCCGGATGGGACTTAGCTAGCGTCGCATTTCTGGGCAGGCCAGTCTGGCCTGATTTTGGAAATCAATGTGGCAAGGCAACTTACCATAACACATTGCAGTGTAATGGTATCAGCCATTGCGCCGGGCGGCCGATTATCTACTTTAGGCATTGCTGCAAGTACTGAAACGTGCAGATGTTAGACGGTTCACGGAGGTGGAATGTCTGTCCCCAGCCAAATCCCGCTTCGCAGCTTCCCTTCGGCATTGCGCACCAAGGTTCAGGTGGCGCTCGCGCTTTACTGGGAAACGCTGGTGGATTCGCATACGGGACAGGCCCAGCAGTTCATCGGAGAATTCGCCCATCGTGTGTCGGCCACCCAGGCGCTGGAGCTTTATTGCGCCGTTGTGCCGGTGCCCGGTGAGATGCAGGAAGCAGTCTGGACCCGCACGCTTGCTACGCTCGATCTCGAGAGCCTCTCGGCTCAGACTCCGCTTCCCACACTCAGCGGGATGCGCTGGCTCCGGCTCGATCTCATCCTCAAGCTGCTCCAGTACCGGCGCAACTACAACGAGAAGACCCACGAGCTGGCCCGCATGGTCGGTGCTCGGTCTTCCGAGGTGGTCACGGCGACCCACGTCCAGAACGCTGCTGATTTCGCCGAGCTGCTTCGGGGAGTAATGCCCGTGGAGCGGGCGACGGCGGAGTATCTGAGATCGTTCTCGCTTCCACTCGGCGCGGCGCAGACGGTCCTGCAGCGGGTGAAGGCGGCGGTGGCGGGGGAACATCTCGCCGCGCAGTACTCCCAGGATCCCGAGCTGGACCCGGAACTCCTGACGACCGAGGAGACCTATCCTTCCGAGGACATCCACCACCGGTCTTCGACGGGGCACGCCACGGCCTGAGATTTACTGCCTGGTCTGGCTCTGCTGTTGAATGAACTCCAGTACCGCAGCTTCCTCTCGACGAATCGCGGCTCCCGGTCTTTCCCGCTTGGGGTCCTTGGGCTTGGGTGGGATCGGTGGGACGATCCCGCGCAGGTACGCTTCGATCACAACGGGGTGCACGTAGTACTTGCGGCACACCGCGCGGGTATTGCCGAGCCGCTCCGCTACCTGATCGATCGCCTGGACCACATTGCGCCTGGCTTCCCGCTCCGCCTCGGTGGGCCCCAGGTCGCGCAGCGCGGCCGCGGCGTGCATCGTGCCGGCCCAGGTGCGGAAGTCCTTGGCGGTGATCTCGTGGCCCGCGATCTCCCGGAGATAGGCATTCACGTCTCCCGAGTCCACGGTCTGCCGCTTTCCGTCGTCATCCAAGTACTTGAACAGTTCCTCGCCGGGCAGCGTCTGGCAGTGCTGCACGATGCGAGCGAGGCGACGGTCGGAAATCCTGACCTGATGCACCACGCCGCTCTTTCCCCGGAATTCGAAGGCCATCGTGTCGCCGCTCACGTCCACGTGGCGCCGGCGCAGAGTGGTGAGCCCGAACGACCGGTTCTCTCTGGCATACTCCGCGTTGCCAACCCGGATGAGCGTTTTCTCCAGCAGCCGGACCACCGTGGCAAGGATCTTGGCCCGGGGATGACCGGTCAGCGCCAGATCTTTCTCCACCTGTTCGCGGATCCTGGGTAGCACCTCGCTGAACTCGAACATCCGGTCGAACTTGGTCTCGTCTCGGATGGCACGATATCGCGGGTGATAGCGGTACTGCTTCCGGCCCGCGGCGTCCCGGGCGGTGGCCTGGATGTGGCCGTCGGGAGTGGGACAGATCCAGACCTCGGTCCAGGCAGGGGGAATGACCAGCCCGCGGATCCGGGTCACGAGTGCCGGGTCCTTGATCGGCTTCCCCTCATGGTCGAGATACCGGAATCCTGAGCCAGAGCGCTGCCGCCGGATTCCCGGCTGCGAATCGGAGACATAGCGCAGCCCGGCCAGCTGGGCGGCCTCGATGTGTTCGTCTTGCGGGCTCACCGGGCTGCCCTCACCCGTTCACTTCCTTGACCAGGTCGCCATTCGAAGGGGAGCGCTTCATCAACGTCAGCACCTGCTGCATGGCATCGATGGCGGTCATTGGAGCAAAGCGTCCGCGCAGGGTCTGAGACACTGCGAGGAGCGGGGGCGGAAGTAAGAGCTCTTCCTTTCTCGTCCCGCTGGCCTTGAGGTCGATCGCAGGGAAGATCCGGCGTTCCGCCAATTCCCGGCTCAGCACCAGCTCGCTGTTGCCGGTTCCCTTGAACTCCTCGAAGATCACCTGGTCCATCTTGGAGCCGGTGTCGATCAGCGCCGTTCCGATGATGGTGAGCGAGCCTCCTCCCTTAGCCGCGTCGATCTTCCGGGCGCTGCCGAGGAAGCGCTTGGGCTTCTCGAGGGCGTTGGAATCGAGTCCGCCGGTAAGAGTGCGGCCGGTTCCCCGTTCTACCGTGTTGTAGGCCCGTGCCAGCCGGGTAATCGAATCGAGAATGAGAACGACGTCCTCGCCCTGCTCCACTCGGCGGCGTGCCCGCTCCAGCGTCAGCTCCGCGACTTCGACGTGCCGTTCGGCGGGGCAATCAAAGCTCGATGAGACGACCTCGCCGAAGCCGCACATCTCCATCTCGGTGACTTCCTCGGGCCGCTCATCCACCAGAAGAATCAGCAGCATTCCGTGCGGATAGTTCTTCGCGACACCCTCCGCCACCGCCTGAAGCACCATGGTCTTCCCCGCTTTCGCCGGTGCGACGATCAGGGCGCGGGTTCCCTTCCCGAAGGGGCAGAGGAGGTCGATCACCCGGTTGGTGTAATCGGGCTGGCCGAACCGGCGGAGACTGCAATCGAGGGTCAGTTGTTCGTTGGGATGGATGGCGCCGAGGTTGCCAAACTCGGGTCGCCGGCGCGCTTCGGCGGCGGGACGGCCATTCACCTGGTCGACCCGCTCCAGGGGTGGCGCCTTCCCCCGGCCGGGGGAGCGTCCGGCCTGGCCGGTCAGCTCGTCGCCCGAGCGGAGTCCCAGCTGGCTAATCAGGCGGGGAGGGACGTAGAGATCGCCGTCTTCCGGCAAATAGCTGAACTGGCGGCGACGGACGAAACCCGCACCGCGATCAGTTATTTCTAGGATTCCCAGGGGGGTGGTGTCGTTCATGCAGCAGATACAATATAAGACGGTAGGCCCTTTGACGTCCTAATTACCCATGTACTCACGTCCGCCCTGATGTCCTCGTCGCTCTCCCCGGTCCCCGGCCAGCCCGATCGCCTCTTCTACGACGGAGAGTGCGGCCTTTGCCACGGAGCGGTCCGCTTCGTGGTCGACCACGATCCCGCCGGTACCGCGTTCCGATTCGCGCCGCTGGGCGGAGCGACGTTCCTTGCCACCTTCTCTCCTTCGGCCCGCAGTCAGCTGCCCGACAGCATCGTGGTCCGGACTGCGGATGGCCGCACCCTTACCCGCTGGCCCGCGGTGCTGCACATCGGCCAGAAGGCGGGCGGACTCTCCGCTCGCCTGGCGGACGCCGGCTGGTTGCTGCCGAACTGGCTGGGAGATCTGGCTTACGATGCGGTCGCGAAAATTCGGAAGCGGCTCTTCGCTGCTCCGACTGATGCCTGTCCGGTAGCGCCCGTCGAGTTGAGGAAACGGTTTGACCCTTAGGGAGCCGTCATCGCCAATTGTCAATTTGCAATTGTCAATTTGCAATTGACTCTCAGCCCCCAACCACTACCGTCCCCTCCCGCACCGTCAACTCCCGAAACAAGGTCTGCAACCGCTCGGTCATTGGCCTCGGCTTGCCTGCTCCGATTGCACGCCCGTCGATCCAGCTTACGCCGGCTATCTCTCCCATCGTCCCGGTACAGAACGCCTCATCCGCCCGGTAGATCTCGGAGGGTGAAATGTCCCGCACCTGGTGCGGAATCCCATGCTCCTGACAGAGCTCGAGAACGGCGGCGCGGGTGATTCCCTCGGGACAGGCTACGGTGCGGCTGGTGCTCACGACGCCCCCTTCGACGAAGAAGAGATGCGTGGCGTTGGTCTCCGCGACGAAGCCGTGCACGTCGAGCATGATCGCGTCATCCGCGCCCGCGGTATTCGCCTCCACCTTGGCGAGAATCGACTGAAGCAGGTTGTTGTGATGGATCTTGGGATCGAGACAATCGGGCGGGAATCGCCGGATGGAGCTGGTGATGAGCCGAAGTCCGGTCTTCGAGTAGACCGGAGGCTTGTGCTCCGCCAGCACGATGAGCGTGGGGCCGGCCTGGTTGAGTCTGGGGTCCATGCCCGACGTAATTTTCACCCCGCGGGTCAGGGTGAGCCGGATGTGGACTCCGTCGGTCATCTTGTTGGCTTCGAGCGTGCGGCGGATTTCGGCGGTGATGGTTTCGTGCGACGGGACTTCCTGGAACGCGAGCGCCGTGGCCGAATGGCGGAGCCGGTCGAGATGTTCGGTGAGACGGAAGATGCGTCCCCGGTAAAGTCTCAGCCCTTCCCACACTGCGTCGCCTCCCTGGACCGCGGAGTCGAACGGGCTGACCCCTGCCTGGTCACGATGTACCAGCCGGCCGTTGATGTTGACGACCAGATCCTTGTTTCGCGGATCGAAGGCCTGCAGCATGGGCGTCGTGCCTCGACGGTTCAGGGTGCGCTGTTGCCCAGATTGGCCAACGCGAAGGCGAACTCATCGGCGATCTCGGCGATGATCCGGTCAGTCGGACGATAGCCGTGACTTCCCGAGGTCTCGATCCGAATGAGGGCCGGCTTGGCGCAGGCCTGAGCCGCCTGCAGCGTCGCCGCGAACTTGAACGAGTGACTGGGGACCACCCGGTCATCGTGATCCGCGGTCGTCACCAGCGTCGCCGGATAGCAGGTCCCGGGCTTGATATTGTGCAGAGGCGAGTAGGCCAGAAGATACCCCACCGCGGTCGAATCCTCAGAGGACCCGTACTCCTCGGCCCAGAACCGGCCGCCGGTGAAGTCCTGATAGCGCAGCATGTCCATGACGCCCACAGCGGGCAGCGCCACCCCGAACAAGTCGGGGCGTTGGGTCATCGCCGCGCCCACCAGGAGCCCGCCATTGGATCCACCCTGAATCGCGAGATTCTGCGGCGTGGTATAGCCTTCGTGGATCAGGAACTCGGCGGCCGCGATGAAGTCGTCGAAGACGTTCTGCTTCTTGTCCCGCATTCCCGCATGATGCCACGCTTCACCGTACTCGCTGCCACCTCGAAGATTGGCCACCGCATAGACGCCGCCGAGCTCGATCCAGGCTGCGCTCGCCGGTGAGTAGAACGGCTGGATGCTGATGTTGAATCCGCCGTACCCGTAGAGCAGGGTGGGGTGGGTCCCGTCGAGGGTGATTCCTTTCCGGGCCGTGATGAAGATCGGGACCTTGGTGCCATCCTTCGACTGGTAGAATGCCGCCCGCGTTTCGTAGGCGGATGCGTCGAATGGAGTGGCGGCGGGATGGAAGGGTGAGAGTGTGCCTGTCTTCAGGTCGTAGCGATAGATCGTGGTCGGACGGAGGTAGGAGCTGAACGCGAAGAAGAAATCGGTCCCGTCGTTCCTGCCGCTCAACCCCGCGGCGGTTCCAGGCTCCGGCAGCTTCACCTCGCCCCGTGGTGCGCCCTTCAGATCGAAGAGACTGAGCTTGCTCTGGACATCGACCAGATACACGATCGCGATTCGATCTCCCACGAGCATGCTCTCACTGATGGCGTTCTGGCCCGTGGGAACCACATCTCGCCACCCGGTGCGGCTCGTGTCTCCCACTGTCGCCGCGACGATGCGTCCATTCGGCGCATTCCAGGTAGTGTAGAGGTAGAGGGTTCGCCCTACCACGCCCAGCGGGTTGTAGATCGCGTCTTCATCCGGGGCCACCACGGAGAGTGGCGTCGAGAGATTCGGCTGCTTCGGTTTGCCCAGGTCTCCGATCCACATCCGGTTGTTCGAGGTCCCGCTGGAGCTGAAAGCGAAGAGCCAGCGGCCATCGTCGCTCACGGCGATTCCAACCCCGTCTCCCGGGTTCTCGGGCCGTTCGAAGATCAGGCGATCGCTGGCGGAGCCGATCGTGTGGTACCACACCTGATGAAACTTGTTGGCCGCCTGGAGGTCGGCTCCTTCGGTCGAGCCTTTGAATCGAGAGTAGTAGAAGCCCTTCGCGTCATTGGTCCAGGTAATTCCAGTGAACTTGACCCGGGCCACCCGCTCGTCCAGGTCCTTGCCGGTCGTGAGATCTCGCAGTCTGATGTCCTGCAGGTCCGAGCCACCTTCGGCCGTGGTGTAGGCCACATATTTCCCGTCCGGCGCCACCGACCATCCCGCAACCGCGAGTGATCCGTCGGGCGAGAGCGTATTGGGATCGAGGACTGCACCGGGTTCCGCTCCAAGCGTCTTCTGGCGAAACAGGACCGATTGCTTCTGCAGGCCTTCGTTGCGCCGGTAGAAGATTTCCCCCGCGACTCTCACCGGAACCTGGGTTCTCGGATAGTTCCACAGCTTGGTCAGCCGGTCGCGAATGGAGTCACGCTGCGGCAGCTTGCCCAGGTAGGCGAAGGTGACTGCGTTCTCGGCCTCGACCCAGCTCTTGGTTGCGGGACTGTCCAGGTCCTCCATCCAGCGATATGGATCGGGGACGGACCGGCCGAAGTAGGTGTCGGTGACATCCTGCCGGTTGCTCGGCGGGTAGGCGATCTGCTGGGAATGGGCCGTGGCTGCCGTTGCCAGCAGGAGGACCAGAGTAGCGAGGCGCCTCATCGAGTGAATCCTTTCAGGCTGAAACCAGACGGTACCGAGCCAGCTCCTCGTAGTGAGGCAGGCATTCCGCGAGAAGCGGCTCGAGCGACTTCGGTACGTCGCGGGAGCGCGGCTGGTAGGGCTCGAAGCCGGTCGAGCGCTCCACCGCGTCGTACCAGTACTTGCTCCAGACGCCGTCGGTTTCCCGGGAACCGGCGGGCCAGCTCAGCATTCGCTCGCTGAAGCCGACGCCGACCGCCGCGCAGAATCTCTGGAGGGCCCCTCTCGGGTCCCGCAGTACGTCCTCCGCGTCCAGCACCGGTGGCGTTGTTCCCAGGCGTTCGCGGACCAACCGGAAAATTTCCACCTGTTGCGGCAAGCCGGTGTCCCGAAGGGCCGGTGGGCCCATTTTCGCGGCGAGAGACACCAGCATCTCTGCCGGGTGCCTGATCAGGAAGGCGTTGGTCAGACTCAGGACCCAATCCCCCCGCAAGTGTGGCAGGTAGTGATGGGCCATGTGCTTCTGGTAGTAGATGACGCGGCCCCGCGGAATCTCTCCAACCAGACCGCTCACCACCCGTCGCCAGTCGGCATTGCCCGAGGCGATGACCTCATCAACCCCCGGATGATTGACCTGGACCTGGGTGAGATAGTGGGCGTACAGCGGCTCGTCCACCACCCAGGTATCTGGCCGGTTCTCCCAGGCCCGCATCATGGCGGTCGAGATGTTGCGAGGCCCTGACCACATGGCGATCCGGGTCATCGGCGGGGCGGGAGAGCGGCCTGCATCTTTATTCAAGCTTGTTGGGGTCTCCGGGGAACGTTACGTTGACCTCGCCCAGTCGTTTCCGACTCCCCACAACCGTTTCCGATGCGCAAAGGCCTTCTCTGGCTCTCCGAGCAGCCGAAGATCTTCAACTTCGTCCGCAAAAACCCCCTCGCCCGCAAATTCGCCTCGCGCTTCGTAGCCGGAGAGACGGTCGAGTCGGCCATCGAGGCGGTCCGCACGGTGAATCCCAAGGGCATCACCGCGTCGCTCGATCTCCTGGGCGAGAGTGTGACCCAGGAGTCCGAGGCTACTTCGGCCCGGGACACCTACCTTGGCATGCTGGATCGGATCGCGGAAACCCGGGTGAATTCCAATGTGTCGCTGAAGCTGACCCAGATGGGCTTCGATATCAGTGAGGATCTCTGTCTCGCCAATATGCGGACGATCCTCGACAAGGCCAAGGCCCTGAATACCTTCGTCCGCCTCGATATGGAAGGGTCGGCCTACACCCAGAAGACCCTCGACTTTTTCTCCCAGAAACTCTTCGGTTCCTATGCGGCGGTCACCGGGGTCGTCATCCAGTCCTGTCTGCGCCGATCTCCCCAGGACATCGATCGGCTCATCGAGATGAAGGCGCGGGTCCGGCTCTGCAAAGGGGCCTATCTCGAACCCCCTGCCGTGGCCTTTCCCGAGAAGCGTGACGTGGACCGGTCCTATGTCGAGCTGATGAAGCGGCTGATGGCGAACGGCAACTATCCCGGCATTGCCACCCACGACGAGCGCATCATCACCGAGGCGAAGGACTACGCCAAACGGGAAGCCATTGACCCGTCGCGTTTCGAGTTTCAGATGCTCTATGGGGTCCGGCGCGATCTCCAGGAGCGGCTGCGCCGGGAGGGTTGGAACATGCGGGTGTATATCCCATTCGGAACTCAGTGGTACCCCTATCTCATGCGGCGGCTCGCCGAGCGGCCCGCCAACATCGCGTTCATCATGGGCAGCGTCGTGAGGGAAGCCGTATCCCGGTCGTGAGCAGCGAGGCCACCCTGGGCGGCTACATGGCGAAGCACGGCCGTGCGGCGGCTTTCACGGGACAGGACGGGCAACCGTATTCGGTCGGCATCTTCATCGAGGAGCAACCCGACGAGCGGGGACGCTATGGCGCCTCGCTCTTGTTCGTGCGCTGGTCTCCCGCCGGCGACCGTCCGGTGGGACACGTCGAAACCGAAGTCCTGGCGTGGGGCCGGAACGCGAGCGAGGCGGAGGAGCGGATCAAGGCGCTTTCGCTCTATGACGTGAAGAGCGCGCTGGACGAAGCCATCGCTCGCGGTCCGGGGGAGTGGTGACTCTGCTTCGCGGCACGGTGCTGGAGCGCGACGGGTCGGTTTACCGGGTCGCGACCGAGCAGGGAGTCGTTCGCGCCGTGCTGCGCGGCAAGGCCAAGAGGGGCGAGACCCGCGTAGTGGTAGGCGACCACGTGCGGCTCGATGTCGAATCCGGTGTGGCCGATGCCTTCGGGATCTCGCTGGTCGAGGATCGGCACAGTCTCCTCGCGCGGCGGGTCCCCGATGGCCGCGGAACCCGCCCGGTAGCCGCGAACGTGGATGAGGTTCTCGTCGTCACCGCGACCATCGATCCTCTCCCCATTCCCCAGCTGATCGATCGGCTTCTCGTCGTCGCCGCGGCGAATGATCTCGCGGCGGCGGTCGTCCTCAACAAGACCGATCTCGATCCGGGAGATGAGCTGGCGGCCCGGTTCCAGCGCGCCGGCTATCCGGTGTTCCGTACCAGCGTCCGGACCGGCGCGGGGCTCGAACTGCTGAAGGAGCGACTGGCAGGCCGGGTGACCGTCGTAGCCGGCCCTTCAGGAGCGGGGAAATCGAGCCTGCTGAATGCGCTCGAGCCGGGCCTCGAGCTGCGAACCGGAGAAATCAGTGCCCGGATCAAGCGGGGAGCCCACACCACCGTCTCCGCCGTGATGGTCCCGGTCGGACCCGATGGGTTCATCGTAGACACACCCGGTTTCAGCGACGTGGGACTCTGGGGGATCGATCCCGGCGAACTGCCGCGCTGCTTCCCGGAGATGCAGCCTTTGCTGGGCTTCTGCCGGTATCCCGATTGCCGGCACACGGGCGAGCCTGGCTGCGCGGTGACCGCCGCGGTGGAGCGGGGGGAGGTTGGCGCCGACCGGATGGAGAGCTACCGCGTGCTGCTCGCCGAGCTGGACGAGGCGCCACGACATTGGGAATGAGGAGATTTCAGATTGATGATTTCAGATTGAAGATTTGTTGAGGGATTGAGATGGAGAATGCAGGCGGTTCAATCTGCAATCTGAAATCTTCAATCTTCAATCTGAACTTCGCGCCTTGCGCACCGGTTTGAACGCCCCAACCCACTTCTTCCGGTCATCCGAGAGCGCTTCCAACATTTCGGCGAGGACCTTGGATCGCACGACGCTGTAGAGGATGATCGCCACAGAGGGCACCAGCACCGCCACAAAGATCCCCAGTTTCACCAGCCAAGGTTGGTCCGCGTAGGCGAAGAGGTTCATCCCGAGGATTCCCGTCGCGACTGTTCCGACCAGGCCGAGCGTAGTGACCACCGTGAGCCGCACCACGGTATTCGCCTGGCGCCGCAGGCTGTCGCTGTCCAGGTATTCGTTCATGTCCTGCACTTCCTCCCGAACCTCGGCGAACAGCTGGTCGGTGCCGAGATGGTTGGCCCACATCCGGAACAGGGTGCGCGCCTGATCCTGGGTGGAGACCTCGTGAAACCAGTAGCGATGAGTGAACCGGAGGAAGGTTTCCATCGTGCGCCGGATTTCGCGCTTGAACCGTTTGACGGACTCGACGTCCCGGATGTTGAGCCGGCTGATCGCGACTACCAGCCGGTCGGACAGCATCAGCAGTGCTGCCCGGTGGAAGTGGCTCAGCAGTCCGATCTTCGCATACTGGTGGCGGAACTGGCCGAGCAAGCCGCCCTCCGGATCCATGAAGAAGCGATCACCGGCACTGCCCACCATGGCGAAGGCATGGCCGGAGCAGAGATACCGGGTGTTGGTGTCGTTGGGCCGTTCGGCGGGAGCCCAGTACCGGTCGTAGCAGTAGCGGGACTCGAAATCCATCAACGATCGGGCCGAGAACGGGAGAGTGTCGGGATCACCCGGAGGAGCGCCGAGGGCGAGCCGGGCGAACGTCGCGCGCGTGAGCAACGCCGGGTTGTCGAGCGCGAGATACGCCATCCACGGCATCCGGTAGTACTCGATCTGTCGGTAGCGAAGCGGGCCTGGCCTGTCGCTGTCGTGCCCCACCAGCGGCTCGAGCAGGTATTCCCAGTGCGAGGCGATGCAGGCGGTCCGGTGGTCCGCCACGAAACGGAGATAACGATCCCGCTGCTCGAAGTCGGACGTGGCGAGAACTGCTCCGCTGGGTGAGATCCACTCGACGCGCTCGAAGCAGTGGCCACCCCGCCCGTCGCTGTTCCAGAAGGCCGGGAAAGCGCGACCGAAGCGGAAAAGGGTCTCCTGGACCGTAGGAAGTGGCAGATCGTCAGCGTGGATCTCGACCGCGAGGACGACTATTTCCACGTCGAAGAAGAAGTAGAGCTGGACGTTTTCGACATTGAAATCGATCGGCGGCGTGCCGCGTTCAAAGGTGACACGGGCCGTCGCGATATCGTCGCGCTCGAAGATGCGGATGGGAGATTCCGCCGGCGTTCCAGCAGCGCCCTGTGGCTCGCCGTAGAGACAGCGCTGGACGTAGGGCAGAAAGCTGACGAACTCGCTGTATTGCCGTTCCCCCGAGAGGTCGGCACAGCCGGCGCCACGCGCCATTCTCCAGGGCCCGCCCAGGCGTTGCAACAGCTCCCATGGCGGCGCGCCGGCGCTTTCCCGCACTGGCACCAGCTGCAGCGGCCAGAGCAGGATCGCGTGGAAGCGTCGGACCTGAGGAACCGATCCAGCAGCAACGCTAGTCATGAGAGTGATCCGGAGATGAACTCCATATGCACCGCCGTTGCCCGGATCGGCAAGAGCGGGGGATTCCTCAATCCCTCAATCCCTCAATCCCTCATTGAATTTTCAATCTTCAATCTGCAATCTTCAATTCTTCGGCTCCCCCGTCACCCGCATCAGCCCATCCTTCGCCTGCTGCACTCTCCCCTGCACAGTGGGATCGGCCTTGTCCCAGAGTCTCAGGAATTGTGAGTAGGCATCCGCGGCTGCGGGACGATTGCCGGCTGCCTCGTAGGCACGACCCAGCGCGAGGAACGTGAGGGGCATGAGGAGGGGCGGGATGTCGTTGTCGAAGCCGTTTTCCAGAAGGCGAATTCCCTCGTCTCGCGTGACGGCCTGTGAGGCCAGGCCGAGCGCGAACTGAAGTCGGACCGCCCCGTTGATGACAGGGCCTCCCTGATTGCCCATCGCTTCGACGCCCCTCCGCATTTCTGCGAGTCCCGCCACCGTGTCTCCAGCTGCCATCGTCTTCCAGCCCTGACCTGCCACCATCACCCCGCGGAAAAAGTCCGGGTATTTGGTAGTATCGCTGGCCAGCAGGCTATCGATGATTCGTCCACCCCGAGCCACATCGCCGTGACCGAGGTAGATCTCGGCGATGACGAATCCCAGGAAGGGGCTGTTGATCGGAATCTTGGAAATGAGTGCGATTGTGGAATCAGCGTAGTCCGGCGGAGCGATACCCAGAATCACCGGGAAGCCATAAATCGCACCGGCTTGTTGTTGCGCCGCCGGGCCCATCGAGTCGGCCAGACTTTTCGCTTCGGTAAAACGGCCGAGGCTGGTCAGAAGCATTCCTCGGACTGCGAGCTGCTGGAGCCGGTTCTGATCGGTCGGCTGGGCGACGATGAACGTCTTCGCGACAATGGAATAACGCTCCAGGACCAAATCGGAGTTGGTCGCCGGATCGACCTGGGCGGCCTCGAACGTCGCCACCACTGCGCCGATATGGCTCGCCAGGTGTTTGATCCCCTGGCTGTCAGGGGGGATGCCGCGCCAGACCAGATCGCCAGCGGCTTTGAAAGCCTCGTACTCTTCCAGAGTCGCTCCAGAGCGAAACAGCGCCAAGTACCGGTTGAACTTGACCGAGTCCCGGTTGCCCAGCGTCAGCTCCATCGGGTGGATCATCGTCGGAGTGAGCGAGGAATCCGCCGCGATGACTTTGTCGAAGGGCTGCTCCAGCGTCGCCGGGTCGAGGCCGTTCCGCTCCCGGGTGTGATACTGGGTCTCTCCCAGCAGGTTCCACCCCTCGATATCGTCCGGATACGTCGCGACGTATTTGCGCATGCTGTCCACGGCGGCGGTACGCCCGTAGGAAAAGAGCTGGTAGGCGGTAACCAAGGCTTTTTCCCTGGGTGGCAAACGGTTCGCGAAGCGAAGGGCGGCTTCGCTGGCAGCGCGGGCCTGGGGCAGGGCATAGCCGCCTTTCCAGCCCAGCGCCATCGCCAGTCGGTACTGGGCGAGGGCGAAGGTGGAATCCTCCCCGACCGCCGCGCCAAACGCGGCCGCGGCGGAGTCCCATTCGGCGCGGCGGTAGAACTGCTCACCGGTCAGATAATCCCGCATCGCGGTGAGCGAGCCCGTCGTCAGTCCGCTCACTCGAAGTGAAGGAACCGGTTCCTTCGATCGCCATATTTCTCTCACCAGCTCGCGACTCAGGCCATCTACCAGTGGCAGCACGCTGTCCGCCGCTCCATCTACCTGGGCGTGGGCCAGCGATTTCCCATCCTGGCCGTAGAGGTCGGCGCTGATCCTCACCGCATTTCCGGTTGCCACGATGCTTCCCAGCACGACCGCCTGTGCCTTCACATCGCGGCCGATGCTGAGTCCCGTTTGGAGGTCGATCCCCGACGTGGCACCGGCCTTTTTCACCCGGGCCATCACGGTACGGGGATCCACCGCACGGATGCCGCCCACGGAATTGAGGTTGGTGGTGAGGAGATCGACCATCCCCTCGCCCATCAGGTCTACGCCCTGACCCGACGCGGTGAAGGGAAGCACGGCGATGCTCTCGGCCCCCTCCATCACCGGTCCGCTGCGCCGGGGTCCGAAGAGGATCCACCCTAGCGCGAGCAAGGCGACGCCCAAGGGCAGGCCAATCACCAGCCGCTTGAGCCGGCGACGCTCCTCGACCGCCCCTGCTCCTCCACCTGCCACCTTTTCCAACGCCGCTGCGAATTCCTGGACGGTGGCGTATCGGCCAGCCGGATCGGCCGCCATCGCGCGCTGGACCGGCGCGTCGGCTTCCTGTGGAGTCTGTCGGTTGACCCTGCTGACCCGCGGCCTCGGCCCCGTGAGGCTCTGGGTGATGACGGCCTGGACCTGAGGCCCGCGGAAGGGCGCCTGGCCGGTCGCCATCTCGTAGAAGACGCAGGCGAGCGAATACTGATCGCTCCGGGCATCGACCTCGCTGGCCGTCGCCTGCTCGGGACTCATGTAGGCCGGCGTCCCGATCGCGAGGCCGAGGCCGGTCAGTTGGGGTCCCCCGTCGGTGGCGGCGCTGAGCGCCCGGGCAATGCCGAAGTCGGTCACCACGGCGTGCCCGCCCGACAGCATGATGTTCTCCGGCTTGATGTCGCGGTGGATGATGCCGTGAGCGTGGGCGTAGGCGAGCGCGCTGGCGACTTCTCCGTTGAGGCGGACCGCTTCTTCGAACGGCACCTTCCCTTCCCGGGTGAGCCGGTCCCGCAGCGATTCACCCTCGACGAACGGCATGACGTAGTAGAGGACGCCGTTGGCGTCGCCCGAGTCGTACACTGGAACGATGTGGGGATGCTGCAGGCGGGCCGACATCTCGATTTCGCGCAGGAAGCGCTCGGATCCGACCGTGGCCGACAGTTCGGGGCGCAGCACCTTGATGGCCACCAGCCGGTGATGCTTCTGGTCCATCGCCCGGTAGACCGTGGCCATCCCGCCCTGACCAGCCCGGCTCTCGATTGTGTAGCGGCCGGCCAGGGCGGCTGAGAGTCGTTCGAGCGAGTCGTCCATTCAGCGCCCTTTTTTGGTCCAGCGCGTCGTATCCCGGTGCTCGACCTTCGCCATCATCCGGTCGAACGCTTCCTGCAGATCGATCCCTTCCCGGTTCGCCATGCAGATGATCACGAACAGGATGTCGGCCATCTCCATGGCGAGATCGCCCTCCGGCTCGTCCTTCTTCTTGGTCTTCTGCCCGAAGCGGTGGTTGATCTCCCGCGCCAGTTCACCCACCTCCTCGCTGAGGCGGGCCATGTTGGTGAGCGGCGG
>Ga0207706_10000384_pt1 | contig 48339 bp, 53 predicted proteins | sample KBSC53metaG_FD_184318 | JGI IMG/M metagenome (GOLD analysis project Ga0207706, IMG submission 184318) | Corn rhizosphere microbial communities from Kellogg Biological Station, Michigan, USA - KBS C5-3 metaG (SPAdes) (version 2) | ecosystem: Host-associated > Plants > Roots > Rhizosphere > Soil ... | reverse complement strand
CTCGAAGGACGCCAGAGCACCCGCTTACCGCGGCCCCGGGCCGCCGCGGCCGGGCATGAAGCGGTAGGTGATGCGGCCCTTCGAGAGATCGTAGGGTGTCAGTTCGACCAGCACCTCGTCGCCCACAAGCACGCGGATGCGGTTCTTGCGCATCTTGCCCGCCGTGTGACCGATGATCTTATGGCCATTTTCGAGCTCTACCCGGAACATCGCGTTGGGCAGCAGTTCGACCACCTTCCCGCGCATTTCGAGGAGTTCTTCTTTCGCCATAAGCTATCGGTTTCCGCCGTGGTTTTGCTGCATGGGCGCGCGCATAGCGGCGGCTGCCGGAAAAGGAAAGCCTCGCCTCGGGAACGCGTTAACTCGCCGCTCATTGCGACACTTTATTACGACGCGTTACTTGCCCCGTTGACAATGTCCGCACATAGGCGCGCCGCAGGGGGACTGGTTGTTGTTTCTTCGAAAAGGGCCGAAAGTTTGCGCATTCTCCTTGCAGCCAGCCCGGCCGCCATCGCGGTTGCGCTCGCTTATCCTGCACAGGCCCAGGATGCGCTTCCGCCCAAGCCGATCCCGCAGATCGCCCAGGCGCAAGCCGGCGGCGTAACCACCCAGCAGGTCGACCAGCCCGCGCCGGTCGTCACCGACCAGACGACAACTCCGAGCAACACCGAAGAAAACGAGATCATCGTCGTTGCCAACGCGTTGCGCGGCGCGGTCAAGGCGCCGCAGCCCCCGGTGGTCGAACTCAACCAGGAGGACATCGCCTCGTACGGCGCGGATTCGCTGGCCGACCTGATTTCGCAGCTTTCGACCGAAACCAGCACGGGCCGCGGCCGCGGCAGCGGACGGCCGGTGTTCCTCGTCAACGGCCTGCGCGTCTCGAGCTTCCGCGAAATGATGTCCTACCCGCCGGAGGCCATCAAGCGCGTGCAGGTGCTGTCGGAGGAAGTGGCCCAGAAGTACGGTTTCCCGCCCGACCAGCGGGTGATCAACTTCATCCTGCAGGACAAATTCGCCAGCAAGACCGGCGAAATCGAATACGGACAGCCGTTCAGAGGCGACACGTCAACCGTCGGCTTCGAGGGGACTACCCTCAACATCGCCGGCAACAACCGCCTCAACTTCGACCTCAAGCTCAACCATACCTCGCTGCTCACCGAAGCCGAGCGCGGAGTGATCCAGACCTTCCCGCCGTCCTTTCCGACCGATCCCGATCCGGGCGCGTTCCGCACGCTGGTGCCGAAGAGCTCGGATTACCAGCTGACCGGCAACTGGACGAAGGGCCTCGGCAGCGCCGGCGCTTCCCTCACCCTCAACGGCACCGCCGAGCGCAGCGACAGCCGATCGCTGTCGGGGCTCAATACTGTCGACCTGACGGGTCCGGCTCCGGACGACGAGACCGTTCTGCGCACTTTCGGCGCCGATTTCCCGCTGGCGACGAACACGCGCACCGATACGTTCTCGTTCGGCTCGACGCTCAACGCGCACGCCGGCCAATGGCAGCTCACCGGCACGCTCGACGCGAGCCACGCCGACAGCACGACCAAGATCGATCGCCGCATCACGCCAGGCAACAACGCCGACCTGCAGGACCTCATCGACCAGGCGGCCGCGGGCACCTTTGCCCTCGATGGGCCGATCACCGGCTTAGCCTATCCCGGGTTCGACACCGCCGAAAGCAAGTCCGACAGCGCAACCACCAAGTTCACGGCGATGGGCAATCCGATCCATCTTCCCGCGGGCGACGTGTCGGTAACGCTCGACGCCGGCTTCGACTGGAACCGGATCGACAGCACGGACACGAGGGTCGCCACCACGCGCACCAAGCTGACGCGCGGCAACCTCAATGGCGGCGTCAACGTGTCGGTCCCGCTCACCGGCCAGGATTTCGGCGGGGTGATCGGCAAGCTGACCGCGAACTTCAGCGGCGGGCTCGACCACCTGTCGGACTTCGGCACGCTCAAGAACTGGAGCGCGGGCCTCAATTGGGGCCCGACCGACAAGCTCAATTTCCAGGCGAGCTATATCGTACGCGATGCCGCGCCGGGGCTGAGCCAGCTCGGTGCGCCCTCGATCGTCAATTTCAACGTGCCGGTGTTCGATTTCACCACCGGTCAGACGGTGCTCGCCAACGTCACCACCGGCGGCAACCCGAACCTCAGGCGCGAGCGCGATCGCGACCTGCACCTCGGGGCCTCCTACACCCTGCCGATCTTCGATCGCGCGAGCCTGCGGGTCGAATACTTCAGCAACAATTCGGACAATGTCACGGCCTCGTTCCCGCTGCTGACGCCGGAGATAGAAGCGGCGTTCCCCGGCCGGGTGACGCGCGTGGGCGGCACGATCACCTCGATCGATGAGCGTCCGGTCACCTTCTACAACGAGAAGTCCTCGCGCCTGCGCTTCGGCATTTTCCTCGGCGGCCGCATCGGCAGCTCCTCGCAGCAGGGCGGCGGTGGCGGCCGCGGCGGTGGAGGCGGCGGATTTGCGGGCGGCCCAGGCGGAGACGGCGGCCCTCCCGGCGGGGGCGGCGAAGCCCCGGCTGGTGCCGGCGGTCCTCCGCCCGGCGGAGGGGGGTTCTTCTTCGGCGGCGGCCAGGGCGGCGCCAACGGTGGCCGCGGCAATTTCAACCCGCAGGCGTTCGCCGACTTCCGTGCCAAGCTATGCGACCCGAAGGCGACGACACCTCCCGACCTGTCGGCCTTGCCCGAGCAGCTGCGCGCGCGCCTCACCGGCGCTGATGGCAAGCCCGATCCGCAGCGGCTCGCGGAAATGAAGCAGCGCGTGTGCAACGGCAACGGCGGCTTCAACCCGCAGGCGTTCGCGCAATTGCGCCAGACCTTCTGCCCGGCCGACAAGCCGCTCGACGCGAGCAAGCTCCCCGCGCAGGTCCTCGATCGCTTCAAGGGCGCCGACGGGCAAGTCGACCAGGCCCGGTTGACGCAGTTCAGGACCCGCGTGTGCAGCATCGATCCGGCCCAGTTCGCCGCTCGCCAGGGACAGCAGGGGCAGCAGGCGCAGGGCGGGGCGCAGCCCGGCGGACAGCCGGCCGCGGGCAATGATCAGGCTGGCAGCGGCCAGGGCGGCGAGCGTCGGGGGCAAAATGGCGGCGAAGCGCGCGGCGGTAGAGGCGCCGGCGGCCCCGGTGCCTTCTTGATGAACCGCGGGCGCAACAATGGCGGGCGCTGGAACCTGTCGCTCAGCGACACGATCGAGCTGACCAACACCGTGCTGATTGCGCCCGGCGGCCCGCTGCTCGACCAGCTGCACGGCGATGCGGTGAGCGGCAACGGCGTGGCGCGCAACACCCTCACGCTCGACGGCGGCGTGTTCTACAACGGCCTCGGGCTGCGCTTCAACGGCAGCTACAAGAGCGGCACGAATGTCAAAGGCACCGGGCTGCCGGGCAGCACGGACCTCCGCTTCGGATCGCTGTTCACGCTCGACTTGCGGGCGTTTGCCGATCTCGGGCGGCAGGCGAAGCTCGTCAAGGCGGTGCCGTTCTTCAACAACGCGCGCATCTCGTTCAGCGTCAAGAACGTGTTCGACGCGCGGCAGAGGGTTACCGACCAGAACGGGGACGTTCCGCTTCGCTACCAGCCGTTCCTGATCGATCCAAACGGCCGCACGTTCCAGGTCGAATTCCGCAAGATGTTCTGACCGCCGCCAACCGGCGCGCGGAACCGCGGCTCCGGCGGTCGATTTTGGGTCCGTGAACGCGGGCGACACTTCCTTTCGGCTTGTCCTCAAGTCGCTGTTCGCCGCTGCGCTGATCGCGCTGCTCGTCCTTGCGCTCCTGCGGCTGCTCGACGTCCTGATCCTCGTTTTCGGCGCGGTGGTCGTGGCGACGCTGCTGCACGGCTTTGCCGAGGCCATCCGGCGGCGAACCCCGCTCAACGCCCGCTGGAGCCTCGCTGCCGCATTGCTGATCGTTCTGGCGGTACTCGTCGGCCTCGGCTGGCTGTTCGGCTCGCAACTGCAGACCGATCTCGGCGCCGTCGCGCGCACGCTTCAGGCCAGCTGGGACGCGCTGCGCCAGCACATTGCCGCCTTCCCCGGCGGCAAGGACGTGGCCATGGCGATGAAGCACGCCCGGCTGCCGACCGACAACCTCGTGGCCAAGCTGGTCGGCGCGCTGAACTGGATCACCACTGTGGCGGTCGATGGGGTGGTCGTGTTGTTCGGCATCGTCTTCATCGCCGCCGACCCGGCGCTCTACCGCAAGGGATTGGCGCTGCTCTTTCCGCGCCGCCACCGCCCGCTGGCCGACGAGGCGCTCATCGATGCCGGACGGGCGCTGCGCCAATGGGTCGTCGGCCTGTTTGTCGTGATGGTCTTCATCGGCGTGTTCTGCGGCATAGGTCTATGGCTCGTCGGCTGCCCTTCGGCGGCGGGGCTCGGCCTGATCGCCGGCCTGTTCGAGCTGATCCCCTATCTCGGACCGATCATCTCGGCCTTGCCGGTCGCGCTCGTCGCGGCCACCCAAGGGACCCAAACGCTGTGGCTGTCGATGGCGGTGATGCTGGTGGTGCACTGGGTCGAGGCCGCATTCGTCGCGCCGCTCGCGGCCGAGAGAACGGTATCGCTCCCCCCGGCGGTGTCGGTGTTCGGAGTGATCGCGGGGGGTACGCTGTTCGGACCGCTTGGGCTGATCTTCTCCTCGCCGCTGCTGGTCGTCGCCCTGGTGCTGGTCAAGCGCGTGTGGGTCGAGGAGGCGCTGGACACGCCGACCCACGTGCCCGGGCGCGATCCGGAATAACGCCGCCTCGCAGAGCGCCGGGATGACGAAACGGGGAGCTTCGCTTATCTCCCCCTTATGGCCCGCACCCCCGCAGGATCCCCGCCGCACCCCAAAGGCGCCGAGCGCTTCAACGAGGAGCGCGCGACCTACACGGTGAAAGGCGACGCGCAGCCGAACATCGAAGCCGGCGTCAAGGCGATCCGCGAGACGGTGAGGACGCTGAAGCCCAAGCCCGGCGTCTATCGCATGCTCGATGCGCGCGGCGACGTGCTGTACGTGGGCAAGGCGCGCGCGCTGAAGAACCGGGTGGCGAACTACTGCCAGGTGGCGAACCTCTCCAGCCGGCTGCAGCGCATGGTCAGCCAGACGCGCGGCATGGAAATCGTCACGACCAATTCGGAAGCCGAGGCGCTGCTGCTCGAAGCCCAGTTGATCAAGCGATTTCGCCCGCCTTACAACGTGTTGCTGCGCGATGATAAGAGTTTCCCTTTCATTCTCCTGCGCGCCGACCACGCCTTTCCGCGGATCATGAAGCACCGTGGCGCGAGGAAGGCGAAGGGCGATTACTACGGTCCGTTCGCCAGCGCCGGGTCGGTCAACACGACAATTAACGCGCTGCAGAAACTATTTCTCCTAAGATCCTGCACTGACAGCTTTTTCTCCCGTCGCGACCGGCCGTGCCTGCTTTACCAGATCAAGCGCTGCTCGGCGCCGTGCGTCGGGCGGATCGACGAGGCGGGCTATGCCGAGCTGGTCCGCCAGGCGAAGGATTTCCTCGGCGGCCGTTCGGGTGCGGTGCAGCGCGAGATCGAGGCCCAGATGGCAAGGGCGGCGGAGACCCTCGACTTCGAGACCGCGGCGATGCTGCGCGACCGGCTGCGCGCGGCGACCTTCATCCAGGGCACCCAGGCGATCAACGCCGAGGGTGTCGGCGACGCCGATATCTTCGCGCTCGCCGCCAAGGGCGGTCAGATCGCGATCCAGGCATTTTTCGTTCGCGGCGGGCAGAACTGGGGTCACCGCGCGTTCTTTCCCAGCCACATCGCCGACGTGCCGGAGGAAGAGGTCCTCGCCCGCGTGCTGATGCAGTTCTACGAGGAAGTGCCGCCGCCGCGCACGATTCTCGTCGACCGCGACCTGCCTGAGCGCGAGCTGCTCGAGGAGGCGCTGTGCGAAACAGGCGGCCACCGGGTGGCGATTTCCGTGCCCCAGCGCGGAGACCGGCGACGGCTGATGGAGCAGGCGAAGCGCAACGCCGCCGAGGCGCTCGATCGCCGCCTCGCCGAAACCGGCACCCAGGCGAAGATCCTGCGCGAGCTGACCGAGTTCCTCGAGCTGCCCGAAGAGCCGCAGCGGATCGAGGTCTACGACAACAGCCACATCCAGGGGGCCAAGGCGGTCGGCGCGATGATCGTCGCCGGGCCGGAAGGCTTCCGCAAGGGCCAGTATCGCAAGTTCAACATTCGCCAGGCGCAGACCGACGATGATTTCGGCATGATGCGCGAGGTGATGACCCGCCGCTTCGCGCGCGCGCTCGAGGAAGACCCGGACCGCGACGGTGACACCTGGCCCGGCCTCGTGCTGATCGACGGCGGCAAGGGGCAGATGTCGGTGGTGCGCGATGCGCTGGAGGACCTCGGCATCGAGGATGTGCCGCTGGTCGCCATCGCCAAGGGTCCGCACCACGGGCGCGAAGGCCGCGAGGTGTTTCACTTCTCGGACGGCCGCGAGAAGACCCTGCCGGTCAACTCGCCGGTGCTGTTCTACCTGCAGCGTTTGCGTGACGAGGTCCACCGCTTCGCCATCGGCGCCCACCGGGCCAAGCGCAGCCGCGCCATCAGTGCCAGCCCGCTCGACGAAATTCCCGGCATCGGCCCGGCTCGCAAGCGCGCGCTGCTCCTCCATTTCGGCACCGCTGGCAAGGTCCGCGCCGCCGCCCTCGACGACTTGAAGCGGGCACCGGGCGTAAGCGAAGCGGTCGCGCAAGCGGTGTACGACTTCTACCATCCGAGCGGATGAGATCGGCAGAAGCAGTTTCCTTCGCCCGCTGCGTTCCGCCTAGGTTCGAGATATGGCTGTGTCCTCGCGCTCGCCCGCACAATTTCACGCTGCGCCGCCCTGGCGCCCTCCCAAGCGGAGGGGGAGTGCCTTGTCGCGCCGCGATGGGTGTATGAGGGTCACGCGGCAGGCGTTCCTGTCCCTCGGAAAGGTGTGAACCCGATCTCGTGTTCTTTTCGGATTACATTCCTGAGACCGAACGGAAAAAGTATGACCACTGGAAGATCGCACGGCGTCACTTGTGTGATTCTGCTGGCGCTGATTTTGCCCACGGCCGCCGCCGCGCAACCGGTCGACCCTTCGAGGACGACGGAAACACCGACGGTGGAGTGCCAGGTCGCGCCGGGCGAAGCGCATCCATGGACCAACCAGGGCTACTCGCCCGAGTGCCGCGCCCGGCTGGCGCTGGCCGAGTTCAAGAATCTCGATGAAAAGCTGCGCTTTCTTTCGCCACCGCCGGCGAAGGAGAAGTCCATCGTCCGCGATGTAGCGGCCATGCTGCATCTGCCGAACATCCGCGGCTCGGACGGCCCTGCGGGGCTCGCGCGAGGCGCGGACGCCACGGCGCTGCCGTCGCCGATTGCCGTGGCGGCCAGCTTCGATCCGGAGATGGCGAGGGCATACGGCGCCGTTCTCGGCGAGGAATTTCGCGCCGCCGGGCTTGGTGCGATCCTCGGCCCGGCGTTCGACACCGCGCGCACCTGGCGCTTCGGCCGGCTCAGCGAAAGCATGGGCGAGGATCCGTTCCTCGCCGCCGCCATGGCCGGCCGGGAAGTGCGCGCGATCTCCGACCAGGGCGTCAACGCGACGATCAAGCACTTTGCGGTTTATACCCAGGAAGCGGGTCGCGTCGGCGACCAGCCGAGCGGATCGGCGCCGAGCGTGAACAACATCGTCGGCGAGAAGGCGCTGCGGGAAATCTACCTGCCGCCGTTCGAGGCTGCCGTGAAGGTCGGTGGCGCGGGCGCCGTGATGTGCTCGTTCCCGCGGATCAACGGCTCTTATGCCTGCGAAAACGGACACTTGCTCGGCATTCTCAAGAACGAATGGGGCTTCACCGGCAGCGTCGTGCCGGACTTTCCGAGCGCCCAGCGCAGTATCGCGAAGGCCGTGCTCGCCGGGCTGGACGGCGGCTCGTACGGGCCCTCGCCGGTCAACGCGGCGCTGGCGAACGAAAAGCCGCTCGAAGAGGCCGTGCGTGACGGAGACGTGCCGGAAACGCGCATCGACGACATGATCATGCGCCGTCTCGTCCCGATGTTCCGGCTTGGTCAGTACGACAACCCACCAGCCAAGGGCGCGAAGGACGTGTCGACGCCCGGCCATCTGGCGGTCGCGGCGCAGATCCTCGAAGGAGGGACGGTGCTGCTGAAGAACGATGGCGGCATCCTGCCGATCGGCCGGCTCGTCAGGTCGGTCGCGCTGATCGGACCGCAGGCCGGCGCAGATGCCAACGTGGTCGAACAGGGCTCACCCTACGTGAAGCCGGTTCACCTCCAGCCCGTGCTGCCAGCGGTGACGGCGCGTGCGGGAGACCGCATCGCGCTAACTTACGCCGACGGCACGAGCGGGCTTGGCCCCTTGCCGCCGTTCGATCCAACGCTCGTCAAGACGGCCGACGGGCAGCCCGGATGGCGGGCCGAATATTTCGCAAACCCCAACCTCGATTTTGCCGGTCCGCCGCTCGCCGAGACGGTCGTCGCCGATCCTTCGCTCGACAAGGAGCCCGCGATCGAGGAGTTGCCGGCGAACAACCAATGGTCGGTGCGCTACACGACCACGTTCACGCCTCCCGAGACCGGCGTTCACCGCTTTACCGTATTCGGCTCGGGCACCGCGCGGCTGATAGTCGACGGCCAGGAGGTGGCCGGTTTCGCGCTCGCGGATTTCGGCAACGTCGCTTACGCCAACCTCGATCTCCAGTCCGAAGACCCCGTGGAGATCGAGCTCGACTACACACCTCGCAGCGCCTTGCGCGACCGGCGCGTGGAGATGTTCGGCATGGAGATGGGGCTGACCTTGCGGGTCGGCCATGAGCCGCCCAACGCCATGCTCGAGCGCGCGATCGAGAGCGCGAGGCAGGCGGACGTGGCGATCGTCTTGGCCGGCGAGCGGGTCGGCGAGGGCATGGATCGCACCACGCTCAAGCTCCAGGCCGACCAGGACCGGCTGATCGAAGCGGTCGCCGAGGCCAATCCCAACACGGTCGTCGTACTCAGCACCGGCGGGCCGGTGGCGATGCCATGGATCGACAAGGTGGCGGCGGTACTGGAGACGTGGCTGCCGGGCGATGCGTTCGGCCCGGCCATCGCGGCAATGCTGTTCGGCGACGCGGAGCCGGGCGGGCGGCTGCCCGTGACCTTCCCCGCCGACGAGACCCAAGGACCGGCGACGAGGCGCGACGAGTATCCCGGGACCACCGATCCGGCGACCGGCAGCCTCGATAAGGCTCGCTACGACGAGGGCGTCGATGTCGGCTACCGCTTCTGGGACGCAAACGACCAGCAACCGCTGTTCCCGTTCGGCTACGGGCTCGGCTACGGCGATGTCGCGATGGAGGGCGTGCGGATCGCCGACGGCACGGACGACGGCAAAGTCGTCCTCGCTCGTGTCCGCAACCGGGGCGATCGCGCCGCCACCGCCGTACCGCAGGTCTATCTCGGCTTTCCCGCCAAGGCGGGCGAGCCACCGAAGCAACTCAAGGGCTTTGCCAAGCTGCAGCTCCAGCCGGGTGAGGAGCAGCAGGTAGAAATCCCCCTGCGGCCGGAAGCCTTCCGCTACTGGGATGCCGACAAGGCCGCCTGGGCTTCGGGCGGGACTTACGACGTCATGCTCGGCTCCTCGTCGCGCGATATCGTATGGCACAAGACGATCGACATTCCGCCCGGATGAACGATGCAAAGCGCCCGGAACGGCGGAGACCAGCCGTTCCGGGCGCGGGTACCCGGGTCAAGGGGCGGGGGGGATTACTGACCCGGGTTGCTTTGCTGCTGGGCAATCTGCCTGATCGTGCCCTGGCCCATGGCCGAGATGACGGCATTGCCGTTGCCGTTGGCGCTGAAGTTGCTCGCCGGCAGGGTCGCTTGCGCGCCGTGGACCTTGACCAGCAGCTGCTGCACCTGGCCCTGGCCGTTGGCGATGACCTGGCGAACGGTGCCGATCTTGTCGCCGCTCGTGTCGAGCACATTCATGCCCTTCTGGACACTGAACGCGCCTTGCGCCGAGGATGCGGCGCTGCCTGCCGCCGCGAGCGCGCCCGAGGCATAGCCGGCCGAGCCGCTCGCCGCGCCGTTGGCGTTGCCCGAGGCGCTGCCGGCGAGGTTGCCGGCGGTCGAGTAGGCATTCCCGACGACGCCCGAGGCGGTGCCGCGCGCCTGCGACACGACGCCCTGCGCCGTCGAACGAACGGCGTCGGTACCGATCAGGTCAGCCGAAGCCGAGCCGCCGCCGGAAGCGGAACCGCTCGCGTGGCCGCTGCCCGAACCGCTGGCGGCGGGCGTGTTGAGCACGCCGTTGAGGGTGCCGTTGCCGTTGGCGTTGCCATGGCCGTTGGCGTCGACATGGCCGGTGTGCCGGTTGACGTGAGCTGAGCCGCTGCCGTTAGCGGAACCGTTGGCGCTCCCGCCGAGCGTGCCGCCGATGGGGTCGCCGGGTAAGGAGGGCAGGCCGGCCTGGGGCGGAAATCCGCCGAGGGTGCCGCCGAGGACGCCACCGGCAGCGCCGCCGCCCCCGAGCGCGCCACCGAGTCCGCCTCCGCCGAGGAGTTGCGCCGATGCCGGAGCGGCGATCAGGGCGAGGGCCGAACCGGCGATCAGAATCCGTTTCATGATGTAGGCTCCTTCTTCCTTTGCGCCGGCCCTCTCCGGCCGGCTCATTCGAAAAACGGATGCCCCCGGCGGTTTAATTCACGGTGCGGCAAAAAAATTTCCGGCGGCGCCGTCAGCGCCGGCCGCAGGCCTTGCACAGCAGTCCCCGCCCGTACTGCGCGTCAGGCCCCCTGGGCCCCAGGTCCTCGGCCTCGTCGTCGAGGGCCAGCTTCCACGTGCTTCCGCGCCGCACGGCGGCGGCGGCCCGGGCGGCCACCAGCGGAACCGCGTAAGATGTGCCGCGCACGCTAACCCACTTGCCGGCTTTGTTGAGCGCGCGAATGTCCGCGCCGGGCGCCGCGTAATCGAGGTGCAAGGCGTGACCGGCTTCGATCAGCGCTCGCTCATGCTTGTCGACCGCGGTGACGGCGAGAACGCCGGGGTAGGATGCCGGATAAGCAGGCGGCGCGGCGGGGCCGTCGTTACCGACCGGAGCGACCACCACCATGCCCTTCTTGCGCACCGCGTCGATCGCCTTGGCCAGCGCGGCGTTTCGAGGACCGACGAGGCTGATCGACACCACCTGCGCACCCGCGCCCGCGAGCCAGTCGAGCGCCCGAACGATGGCGAGAGCGTTACCGCCTGCCGGATCGGCACCATAGACATCGGCGACTATCAGGTTGCGGGCACCCGCGCCGGCGAGCAGCGAGGCGACCGCGCTACCGTGATCGCTCGAAGCAGGAGCGCCCCTCGCAAAACCGCGAATGGCGACTGTCGAGATTCCCTTGCCAGGCCCGCCATCGATAATGCCGACCCGGGTGGCGATTGCAGGCGCGGCAGCGACCGCCGAAGCGGCGGTCTCCACGGCCGTGCCCCCGCTCTGGAAATTGAGGTTGTCGGGCGCGATTTGCGTCTCGGGCGCTTGCTGGAGAAGCTGCTTTTGCGCCTCGGCCAGGGACAGGCCGCGCGGCAACGTCAAGCGAACCACCGTCATGTCGAGCGCGTCGAGTTTCTCGGTCGTTGCGTCGGAGAGCCCCAAGCCACGCGCCGCGGCCAATGTCCCCGGGCCTGGATCGACGAGCAGCAGCTCGCCTCGCACGGCCGGCTCGCCGCTGGCATCGGGTTCGACGAACTTGCGCCTTTTTCGCAGCAAGTCGGCAATCCTGTCTGTGCGAGCCTGCAGGAGCACTCCGGCGGTTTGCCGCACGGACTGGAGCGACCGGTTCACCGTCTGGTCGAGCGTCTGCTCCGCCCCTTGCGCCAGCGGGCCGACGACCGGCAGTTGCGGGACGGCGACGCCCGGCAGCAGCTGCGCCGCGGCGGGAACCGCGAGCAAGGCCGCCAAGGCACTGGCGAGGGCAAGGATTCGACGCATTCTCGGCACTCTTGAATTTTTGCCTTAAGCAGGGATGAAACGCACGGGACCATCCGTTTAATCCGTGAAACGAGGCAAGTCATAGCCGACGACGGCTTCGAACAGGGCGTGCTGGCGCTACTTCCCAGGCTGCGGCGCTTCGCCGCGGGCTTGGCGCGCGATCCCGCCGACGGCGACGACTTGTGCCAGGCGACGCTCATTCGCGCGCTCGAGAAGCGCGAACTGTGGCAGCCCGGGACACGACTGGACAGTTGGATGATGCGGATGATGCGAAACATCTGGATTGACGAAACCCGCGCGAGGACGCGCCGCGGCGAAACGTTCGTCGACGAGAGCGCCGGCCTCTCGGTGGGCGGCAGTGGCGGGCAGGAGGAAACCGTGACGCTCGGCGTGATCGATCGCGGCTTGCGCACACTGCCCGACGAGCAGCGCGAGGCGGTCCTGCTGGTGATGGTGGAGGGCTATTCATACAAGGAAGCGGCCGAGATCGTCGGCTGCCCGGTGGGCACGCTCAATTCGCGACTGGTCCGCGGGCGCGACGCGCTGCTTGCCTGGCTGGGGGACGGCGTATGAGCGTGACGCCCGAGGAACTCGCCGCATTCGCCGACGGCCAGCTCGACGAGCCGCGGCGGAGCGCGGTGGCGGCGGGGGTGGCGGTTGACCCGGCGCTCGCGGCCGAGGTCGAGCGGCACCGTGCGCTGAAGCAGCGGCTGGCCTCGCATTTCGCGCCGATCCTCGATGCACCGGTTCCCGAGCGGCTGACCGCCCTCGTCGGTGGTGGCGAGCCCAGGGTCGTAGATTTGGTCGCGGCCAGGCAGCGGCGTGCCATTCGCGGCCCTGCGCGCTGGGCGTGGATCGTGGGGCCGGCGCTCGCGGCCTCGCTGGCGCTGGCGGTGTTTCTTCCGCGCGGCACGCCGCAGGGTTATGCCGATCCCGCGTTGGCCGGTGCCCTCGACCGTCAGCTGGTCGCCACGCAGGCGAGCGATGCGCCGACACGCGTGCTACTCAGCTTCCGCAGCGAGTCCGGCCAGTATTGCCGCGCTTTCTCCGGCAGGGCGCAAAGCGGCATCGCCTGCAGGGATTCCACCGGCTGGCGGCTGCAGGCGACGGCGCCTGGAGCCGTACCTGGGCAAGGCGACTACCGGATGGCCGGCAGTCCCGCCGCGGCGATCATGGCGCAAGCGCAGGACATGGCCGCCGGGGCCGCGCTCACCGCCGAGCAGGAACAGGCGGCGCGGGCCAGGGGCTGGCGCTGATCGTCAACGGGCACGGCGGAACATCCCTTCCTGCGCGGTGCTCGCCACCAGCTGGCCGTCGCGGGTGAAGATGCGGCCGAAGTTGAGGCCGCGCGCGTGGCCGCTCCACGGGCTGGTCATCGAATAGAGCAGCCAGTCGTCGGCGCGGGCGTCGGCGTGGAACCAGAGCGCGTGATCGAGGCTCGCGCCGCGTACATCGCCGCGGGCGAAGGCGAGACCGTGAGGCAGCAGGCACGTCGCCATCAGCCGCATGTCGCTGAAGTAGGCGAGAACCGCGCGGTGGACTTTCGGGTCGTCCGGCAGCGGGGCGCGGGCGCGGAACCATAGGTGCTGTTCGGGCAAGGCGGGCTTGCGGCTGAGTAGACCGGTCGGGTCCGCCGCGCGCACTTCGATCGGGCGCGGCCGCAGGATGATGCGCGGGGCGCGGGCCTCGATCTCGGCACGGTAGCGATCGAGCACCGCGTCCTCCGGCTCGAGGTCTTCCGGCGGCGGCACGTCGGGCATCGCCGCCGCCTGGTGCGCCGGACCTTCCTCGCGCCGCTGGAAGGAAACCGAGGAGGCGAGGATCTGGCGATCCTCCTGCAGCGCAATCACCCGGCGGTTGGCGAAAGTGCCGCCATCGAAGCCGCGCTCGACACGGTATTCGATGTCGAGCTCCTCGCTGCCGCCGCGCAGGAAGTAGGCGTGGAGCGAATGGGCCGGCCGGTCTTCTGGAACGGACGCCTGCGCGGCAACCAGGGCCTGGGCGATCACCTGGCCGCCGAACACCCGGCCGACGCCGTCACCCCGGCGAGGGCCTTCGAAGCGGTCGTCGCCGAGGGCCTTCAGCTGCAGCAGGCGCAGCAGGTTGGCGACGAGCGCTTCGGTTGTCGGTTCGATGTCAGCCTGCCGCGTGCGCCGCCAGCGCCGCGAGCAGCAGCAGGGCGACGATGTTGGTGATCTTGATCATCGGGTTCACGGCCGGGCCGGCGGTGTCCTTGTAGGGATCGCCGACCGTGTCGCCGGTCACCGCGGCCTTGTGCGCCTCGGAGCCCTTGCCGCCGTAGTGGCCGTCCTCGATGTACTTCTTGGCGTTGTCCCATGCGCCGCCGCCGGCGGTCATCGAGATCGCCACGAACAGCCCGCCGACGATCACGCCGAGGAGCAGCGCGCCGAGCGCGGCGAAGCCGTTCTCGCGGCCCGCGATCAGCGTGATCACGAAGTACACCACGATCGGCGCCAGCACCGGCAGAAGGCTCGGCAGGATCATCTCCTTGATCGCCGCACGGGTGACCAGGTCGACCGTCCTGGCATAGTTCGGGCGGCTGGTGCCGGCCATGATCCCCGGGTCGTTCTTGAACTGGTCGCGCACGTCGATCACCACGTCGCCCGCAGCGCGGCCGACCGCTGTCATGCCAAGCGCGCCGAACAGGTAGGGCAGAAGCGCACCCAGCAGCAGGCCGACGATGACGTATGGATTTTCGAGGCTGAAATCGACCGGCGTGCTCGGGAAGAACTCGCGCAGGTCGGTGGTGTAGGCGGCGAACAGCACCAGCGCGGCGAGGCCGGCCGAGCCGATGGCATAGCCCTTGGTCACCGCCTTGGTGGTGTTGCCGACCGCGTCGAGCAGGTCGGTCTTCTCGCGCACGCTGTCGTCGAGGCCGGCCATCTCGGCGATTCCGCCGGCGTTGTCGGTCACCGGGCCATAGGCGTCGAGCGCCACGACCATGCCGGCGAGTGCCAGCATCGCGGTCGCTGCATAGGCGATGCCGATGAGGCCGGCGAGCTGGTAGGCGATAATGATGCCGGCGACAATCACCAGCGTCGGCAGCGCGGTCGATTCAAGGCTGACCGCGAGGCCCTGGATGACGTTGGTGCCGTGGCCGGTCTCCGAGGCCTTGGCGATAGAGCGCACCGGGCGGAAATTGGTGCCGGTGTAATATTCGGTGATCCAGATGATCAGGCCGGTGATGACGAGGCCGAGCAGCGAGCACCAGAACAGGTCCATGCCGGTGAAGGCCTGGTTGCCGATCACGGCGTTCATGTCGCCGTGCTGGACGAAGTAGATCGAACCGTAGATCGCCACGACCGAAAGGATCGCGGTGACGATGAAGCCCTTGTACATCGCGCCCATCACGTTGTTCGAGCCGCCGAGGCGGACGCAATAGGTGCCGATGATCGAGGTGACGATGCACACGCCGCCGATCAGCAGCGGCAGCGTCATCAGCGCGAGCAGGCCGGCGGCGCCGAGGCCTTTCACCAGCAGCGCGGTCAGCACCATCGTGGCGCCGACGGTGACGACGTAAGTCTCGAACAGGTCGGCCGCCATGCCGGCGCAGTCGCCGACGTTGTCGCCCACGTTGTCGGCGATCACCGCCGGGTTGCGCGGATCGTCCTCGGGAATGCCGGCCTCGACCTTGCCGACGAGATCGGCGCCGACATCGGCAGCCTTGGTGAAGATGCCGCCGCCCAGACGGGCGAAGATCGAGATCAGCGAGGCGCCGAAGGCGAGGGCCGTGAGGGCCTGGACCACCGTGCGGTCGGTCCCGCCGACGCTGTAGCCTCCCGGGCCGGTGAGGTACCAGAAGAACACCGAGATCGCGAGCAGCGCCAGGCCGGCGACGAGCATGCCGGTGATCGCACCGGCGCGGAACGCCATCGTCAGCCCCTGCTGCAAGCCGTTCTGCGCGGCCGCCGCGGTGCGCACGTTCGAGCGGACCGAGATGTTCATGCCGATGAACCCGGCGACACCCGAGAGGATCGAGCCGAGCACGAAACCGGCGGCGCTGATCGGGCCGAGGAAGATCGCGACGATGATCGCTACGACCACGCCGACGATGCCGATCGTCGAATACTGGCGCTTCAGGTAAGCCTGCGCGCCTTCCTGGATCGCGCCGGCGATTTCTTGCATCTTGGCGCTACCGGCCGACGAGCCGAGCACCTGGCGGCTGGTGACGAAGCCGTAGACCACGGCGACCAGACCGAGCACGATGGCAATAACCACGAGGTTCATTGCGGACCTTTCCCCCAATCAAAAACAAAATCCGCGGCACGACGGGAAACCCGCGGCCGCAGTCGCTGCCGCTCGCTAGAGGTCGCGGCACGCGCGCGCAACCCCTTTACGGCCGATTTGCGCCGGTCTCGGGTCTCGGCAGGCGAGCCTGGAGAAGCCTGCTTGGCCGGTTGACGCAAGTCGGACGCTGTCACCTGGCCTGAAGGAGAAACCGGCGCATTTTTCCGCGAATTTCCCGGCCGCGCGACGGACGACCTTTCCCCCACCCAAATCACCCTCGCCGTCCGGGGGGCGTGCAGCCCGCCGGTTTGGGCGCACCGCCGATCAGGTGCGTCCAGAGACCAAGTCGGTGGGCGCGTGCGCAAGGTCACGCCCGTGCTCGTATCCCAGCGGCCCCTCCGGTTCCCCGCCATCCAGCAGGAGCGCGGTCTCGCCGCGCTCACGGACCTCACCGATGTGCCAGGCGCTGACCGTCGGCTCGGTTCCGGCGGGCAGGGTGAACAGCAGCTCGTAATCCTCGCCCCAGCGTAGCGCCTCGGCTCGACGGTCCTCGGCCACGGCGATGGGCACGTCGGCCGAAGTCAGCGCCAGCGTCACGCGACTGGCCTCGGCCATGCGAAAGGCATCGAGCAGCAGGCCGTCGGAGATGTCCATCATGGCGGTGACGAGCGGCGCGAGCGCTTCGCCTTCGCCGAGACAGGCGAGAGGGCGGCGGTAGGCGGTGCTGTCCGCGCCGGTGTTGTCGCGTAGCGCTTCGAAGCCGGCCATCGCCGCGCCGAGCGGACCGGTAACCCAGACGCTGTCTCCGCCCCTTGCACCGGCCCGCGAGGGCACGGGCCGATGCGTCGCCTTTCCGATCGCGGTCAGTCCCCAGCAGCGCGGTGGGCCGCCCGAGGAGGTGTCGCCGCCGAGCAGCGGCACGTCGTAACGCGTCAGGGCCTCGGTCAGTCCGGCGACGAACCGTTCGTCATCCGGCCCGAGCATGTGCCCGAGCAGCACGCCGAGCGTCCGCGCACCCTTGGCGGCGAGGTCCGACAGGTTCACCGAGACGAGCTTCCAGGCGATATCCGCCGGATCCTGCCCCGGCAGTGTATGGACGCCCTCGACGAGCACGTCATGGGTCAGGACCAGCGTCTCACCGCCGACTTCCAGCACCGCGCAATCGTCGGCCAGCGCGCGCGCAGCGGGAACGCTGGCCAGGGCTTTGAGGGACTCGATGAAGGCGCTCTCGGCGCTCACCGCACCGCCTTGGCCACCGCGTCGAGCACACCGTTGACGATCCGCGCGTCGCGCTCGTCGAAGAACGCATGGGCAACGTCGACGTATTCGCCGATCGCCGTGCCCACGGCGATGTCGGCGCGGGCGAGCAGCTCGTAGACGCCGGCGCGCAGGATTTGCAGCAGGGTCTTGTCGAGCCGCTCGAGACGCCAGTTCTCGGTCAACTTTGCGGCCAGCAGGCCATCGATCTCTTCGCGCCGGGCGAGGGTGCCGCCGACGACGTCGTCGAAGAAATCGACGTCGGCCTCGGCGTATTGCTCGTCCTCGATCTCCCGACCTAGGCGATGCTGGTGGAACTCGTCGAGCAGCTTCGCCTTCGGCGTGCCTTCCATCTCATGCTGGTAGAGCGCCTGCACCGCGGCGAGGCGTGCGGCGGACCGCGAAAGCGAGCGCGCGTTGCTCACTTCAGCCTCACTTTCACCGACTGCGCGTGCGCCGGCAGGCCCTCGGCCGTGGCGAGGGCAATCGCCGCCGGCCCGATCCGGGCAAGCGCGCCGCAATCCATCGCGATGAAGCTGGTACGCTTCATGAAGTCGAGCACCGAAAGCCCGCTGGAGAAACGAGCTCGCCGACCGGTCGGCAGCACGTGATTAGGCCCGGCGATGTAGTCGCCGACCGCCTCAGGGGTGTGGCGGCCGAGGAACACGCTGCCGGCGTGGCGTATTTGCGCGAACATCGCCTCGGGGTCGTCGACCGCCAGTTCGACGTGCTCGGCGGCGAGGCGATTGGCGAGGGCCGGGGCCTCCGCCATGTCCGAGACCACCAGCAGGACGCCGTGGTCGTCCCAGCTGGCGCGCGCCGTCCGGCGCGTGGCGAGCGAGGAGCATTGCACGTCGACACGGTCTTCGACCTGCTCCGCGAACAGCGGATCGTCGGTGATCAGGATCGACTGGGCGGAAGGGTCGTGCTCGGCTTGGCTGAGCAGGTCAGCGGCGATCCAGTCCGGGTCGTTCTTGCCGTCGGCAATGACGAGGATCTCGCTCGGGCCCGCCACCATGTCGATGCCGACGACGCCGTAGAGCTGGCGCTTGGCTTCGGCCACATAGGCGTTGCCGGGGCCGACGATCACGTCGACCGGCTTGATCCGCTGCGTGCCATAGGCGAGCGCGGCGAGCGCCTGCGCGCCGCCGACGCGCCAGATCTCGTCGATCCCGGCGATATGCGCGGCCGCCAGCACCAGCGGATTGGTCGCGCCCTTTGGCGTCGGCGTCACCACCGCGAGCCGCTCGACCCCGGCGACCTTGGCCGGAATGGCGTTCATCAGCAGCGACGAGGGGTAAGAGGCGCGACCGCCGGGCACATAGAGCCCCGCCGCATCAACCGCGCGCCATCGCGCGCCGAGGCGGACGCCGGCTTCGTCGGTGAAGTCGCGGTCCGCCGGAAGCTGGCTCTGGTGATAGGTACGGATGCGCTCGGCGGCGAGATCGAGTGCCTGGCGCAGGTTCGCATCGAGCGCGAGGTAGGCGAGCTCGCATTCGTCCGGCGAAACGCGCCAGCTGGCGAGGTCCGCGGTGAGGAAATGGCTGTCGTAGCGCGCGGTCATTTCCTGCAGCGCCTCGTCGCCCTTGCGGCGCACGGCGTCGAGGATGTCGGCCACGGTGCGCGCGAGGTTCTCGCCACTCTCGCGGCGGTCTTCGACGATGCGCTGGAACTTCTTGGCGAAGTCAGGATCGGTGGTCTTGAGGCGCAGCATCAGGCGGCCTCGTCGGCGGCGAGCGCGCGGAAGGTCTCGACCAGCGCGGCGACGCGAGGATCGGTCTTGAGCGCGGCCCGGTTAACGATCAGGCGGGCCGAGACCTGCATGATGGTTGCGGTCTCGGCGAGGCCGTTGTCGGCGAGCGTGCGGCCGGTAGAGACGAGGTCGACGATCTGGCCCGCAAGGCCCAGGCCCGGCGCCAGTTCCATCGCGCCATTGAGCTTGATGCACTCGGCCTGGACGCCCTCCTTCTCGAACCAGCGCTTGGTGATGCTGGGATACTTGGTTGCGACGCGGATGTGGCTGGCGCTGAGCGACGGCTTCGCCCCGCCGGGCGCGGCGAGCGACAGGCGGCAGTGGCCGATGCCGAGATCGACCGGCGCGTAGAGCTCGGAAAAGTCGAATTCCTCGATCACGTCCGAGCCGACGATGCCTGCCTGGGCAGCCCCGAAAGCGACGAAAGTGGCGACGTCGAACGCGCGCACTCGGATGATGCGCATGTCGCCGCCTTCGCACGAGAAAGACAGGGCGCGGCTGCCCTTGTCGTGGAACGCGCTTTCCGGCACGAGGCCGGCGCGCGCCATCACCGGCAGCGCCTCGTCGAGGATGCGCCCCTTGGGCACGGCGAAGGTCAGCGGTTCGGGCATCGCGGGGCGCAGATAGTCAGACGCTGGAGAAAGGGCAACGCAAATGGCGGAGCAGGTGATGGCTATTCTCGACGTGCGCGAGGCCATCGAATGGCAGGCGCGGCACGCGGAGGAGGCGTTCGCGCCGTGCACGGCGAGGGTCGTGCGCGCCGAGCTCGCGATCCTCGACGGCGGCACGGCGACCGGGCGGCGGATGGCCAACTGGCACGGGCTTGTGCTCGCCGACGCGATGCCGCTGCGCATCGCCGGCGGTCTGCACTGGCTGTGCCTGACCGGCCAGGACACCCGCTTGCAGCCGGTCTACGCCGGGCTGCTGACGGACCAGCCCGCGATCGACGCCATTGTCGCCGACCTGGCGGTGAAGTTCGATGCGCCGCTGATGGCGTGGCTCGACAGTCCGCCACAGACCAACGAGGCGGGCCGCTCGGCCAGCATCATGGCCGGCCTGCTGTGGCTGTCGCGGCGGCACGGGCCGAAGTTCGAGCTGAACGAGATCGGCGCAAGCGCCGGAGTCAACACGATGATGGCGCGCTATTGCTTCGACCTCGGCGGGGTGAAGGCCGGGCCTGGCCTGTCGCGCATGAGGATCGCGCCCGACTGGCGCGGACCGCCGCCGCCGGCAGGCAAAGTCGAGATCGTTGCCGCCCGCGGCTGCGACGTGGCGCCGATCGACCTGGCCGATCCGGCGCAGGCGTTGCGCCTCAAGGCCTACGTCTGGCCCGAGGCGACCGCGCGGATGGACCGGCTCGACATCGCTATCTCGATGGCGGAGCGCTCGCCCCCCGAACTCGTACGGATGGACGCGGCCGAGTTCGTGCGGGCCATGCTCGAAGCGCCGCGGGAGAGCGGTGTCACTCGCGCGCTGTTCCATTCGATCGTGTGGCAGTACCTGCCCGACGCCTCCAAGCAGGCGATAACGCACCTGATGGAAGAAGCGGGCGCGAGAGCCACGCCCGACAAGCCGCTCGCGTGGCTTGCGCTCGAGACCAACCGCGAGACGTTCCGCCACGAGCTGTGGGTTCGCAACTGGCCCGGCGAGGGTGAGGCGGTACAGCTGTTGACGGCGCACCCGCACGGCGCGTGGGTCGAGTGGCTGCGCGAGGCGGCCGGTTCATCGAGCGGAAAGAAGTGGGTCGAAGTGTAACGATTGTCGCAGGATGGCGACCGATGAACGTGGCCGATCCGCTGCCAAGCCCCCCTAATCGTTGACTTTGTCCAGGATAGAGCTGCGGGAAGCGCCATACAATCTCCGACAATTTGCTCCTCGCGCGACAAACCGCTGCGACGATCGGCGCCTAGGCGGGGATCATCGCCATCGCGGCGACCAACAGGAGTACGATGCATGACCAAGCTTGCCCTCAGCGCCCTCGCGGCGGCTTCCGTTTCCCTCCTCGCCGTCGCTCCCGCCGCGGCCGAGGAATTCACCGTCGAGGTTCCCTACAGCGACCTCGACCTCGCTTCGCCGATCGGCGCCAGGACCCTCGCCCAGCGCGTCGATGCCGCCTGCGAGCGGCCCGACATCCGCGACCTCAAAGCCGTGTCGGCCTGGCAGGCGTGCAAGGACGCCGCCCGCAACAGCGCCATGGAACAGCTGAACAGCAGGGGCGTGACGTTCGACAGCAGCGCCTTCATTGCCAGCTGAGTTTCAATTGAGGAGGATGGCAACCGGCCGCGGCCCCATGACGCGGCCGGCTTGCCTTTTCAGTGCCCCTCGGTCCTCTCCTCGGCGAGATAGGCTGGGTTGAGGGTGCCCTTGGCGCGGGCGATCGGCAGCAGCGTCGGGTAGAACTGCACGAACGTGTGGTCGACCGCGGTGCTGGCGGCATGGCACGAATAGCAGCTGGCGTCCCTCGGGATCATCGTTGCCGGCTTGCCGCCCTCGAAGGGGAAGAACGCCCAGCCGTCGTCGGCCTTACCGAAGCGCCTGGTATCCTTGGTGTGCACCTCGACACCGAGCGGCTCGCCCGATTGATAGGCGCCGGACCTGTTGATCGAACCGTGCGAGGTGCCGGCCCTCACTTCCAGCGCCAGCACCGTTCCTTCCGGCCATGTGCCGGTCGTGAGGAACGAGCGATACGACACCGGATCGACGAACACGTTGTCGAACGGCGCTTCGGCCGCGGCGTTGGCGATGGGGTTGTAGCTCATGCCGTGGCCTGAGCTCAGGAACACCCAGGTTCGGTAGTCCGCCGGGAACAGCATCTTGCCCGAGGCATCGAAGCGCGCGGCCTTGCCGGGAGCTCCCGCGCTCCCCGCCGCTGCCAGGAATACCACCAGCGCCAGGGCACCGAGGGCGGTCGCAATTTCACGCATCGCAGTCCCTCCCCAATCCGCTGGCCGTTCTAGGGGAGTCTTGCCGCCCTTAGGAACGATATTCGACCAACGCGCGCACCCGATCGCCCGGCGTCACGGATAGCTGACGGTCAGCGGTACTTCCGGAAGCGGGATGAACTCATTCTCGTCGCCGGGCACCTTGGCGAAGCGTCCCTCACGCCAATCGGTCTTGGCCTGGTTGATCCGCTCGCGATCGGAGCTGACGAAGTTCCACCACACGAAGCGGGGCGACGTGAAAGCCTCGCCTCCGAGCAACATGGCGCGCGCGCCGTGTTCGGAACGCAAGGTCATCGGCTCTCCGGGACGAAGCACGTTGAGATCGAACAGCTCCAGCCGTTCCCCATCGAGGCTCGCTTCGCCACCGACCAGCATGACCGCGCGCTCGTCGGCGAGGGCGTCGATCGGGATCGACCCGCCGGCCTGCAGCTCGATCTCGGCGTAGATCGTTTCGGCGTAAGTCGTCGTCTGCGCCCGGCGCCCCCACAGCGAGCCCATGATGATCCGCGCCGTGGCGCCGCCGCCGTCGATCACCGGCAAGTCACCGATTGCCTCGAACGCCGGATCGATCTCCTCGCGCCCGTCCGGCAGCGCAAGCCAGGTCTGCATGCCGTACAGCTTCGGCCCGCCCTGCCGCTCGACGGCCGGGCTGCGCTCCGAATGCACGATGCCGCTGCCGGCGGTCATCAGGTTCACGGTGCCGGGATGGATGGTGGAATACGTGCCGAGGCTGTCGCGGTGATCGATCGCTCCTTCGAACAGCCATGTGACCGTGGCGAGGTTGATGTGCGGATGCGGGCGCACGTCCATGCCCTGGCCGAGCGCCAGCTGCGCTGGGCCGAACTGGTCGACGAAGACGAACGGGCCGACCATCCGGCACTCGGCGCTCGGCACGGCACGCCGGACCTCGAAGCTGCCAAGGTCGTGCGAGACGGGAGTGACGGTCTTGAGAATGGTCATTTCTTGGCTTCCACCAGCTTCTGCGCCGCTTCGAGCAGTTCGGTCGGGAACATAGCGATGATCGTCGAATTGTGCTCGGTTCCGATCTCGGTCAAGGTTTGCAGCCGCCGCAGCTCCATCGCGCCGGGCTGCTGCGAGATCGTGTGCGCCGCATTGGCCAGCGTCTTCGATGCTTCGCTTTCACCTTCGGCCTTGATGATCCGCGCCCGTTTCTCGCGGATCGCCTCGGCTTCCTTGGCGATCGCGCGCTGCATCTGCTCGGGAATGTCGAGGTCCTTGATCTCGACCGCATCGATATCGACGCCCCACTGCAGGCAGGTGTTGGTCAGCATCTCGAGCAGGCGCTTGTTGATCGAGGCGCGGTCCTTGAGCATCTGGTCGAGGTCGCTCTGACCGATCGCGTCGCGCATCGCCGTCTCGGCGGCCTGGATCACGGCGCCGTGCCAGTTCATCACCGTGGTAACGACCCGCGCCGCATCGACCGCGCGGTACCACAACACCGCGTTCACCCGCACCGCGACGCCATCGCGGGTCACCGTCTCCTGCGTTTCGAGGGCTGCGGTGATGGTCCTGAGATCGACTTTCACCACCCGGTCGACCAGCGGGATCAGCCAGAACAGGCCCGGCCCCTTCGTCGTGCCGAGCCGGCCCAGCCGGAACATCACCCCGCGCTGGTATTCCTGGTTGATGCGGAACGAACGAGCCAGGAGTATCAGCAGCAAGACGACTGGAATGAGGAGCAGGCCGGTCATCGCGCATCTCGCGTCAAAGAGAATTTCGGCCGGACTGTGCGCGCTATCCGCACCGCGCGCAAGCGAACGTCACTCGCTGTCGAGTTCAGGGTAAAAGCGGAAGATGCCGTCCTCGTTGAACGACAGGCGCCGGTCGGAGGCAAGGTACTGTTCGACGCCGGCGATCTCCATCATGGCCTGGCGACACAGTTCCAGCCGCGGATAGTCGAGCTCGCGCATGCGGTTGGGGAACATGTAGTCGAGCCCCTCCATCAGCTGGAACAGGCTGGTGTCGACATGCGTCCAGCGGTCGCCGAGCACGCAGGGACCGCCGTTCTCCTCCAGCGCCGCCTCGAAGTGGTCGAGGTACTTCGGCAGGCGCTGGTCGCGGAAGTGCTGCGCGGCCTCGTAAGCTGCATCCATCTGGTCCTGGTAATAGAGCGCCGCGGCGACCGGATGATGGACGTTGTGCACCTCGGCGACGATGTCGGTGATATCGAGCTGGAGCTGGATCAGCTGCAAGTCGACCTCGAGCTCACCCGCGCCGAAATCGTGCCGGTCGGCGAGGAACGCCAGGATGTGCGCCGTCTGGCCGATGCACAGCTCGCCGTCGACGAGGTACGGCGGGGCAAACGGGCGGATGCCGCCGCGGCCCTGCAGGTCGGCGATCAAGGCTTCGGCGCCCTGCTCGCGGGCCATGTCCTCGTACTCGATCTCGGCGGCTTCGAGGGCCAGGCGGACGAACTCGCCGCGGCCGGGAATGCTCGGCCAGTACCACAGCTGGTAGCTCATGCTGCTTCTCCCGGCGCAAAGGCCCGGATAGCAAGGGCGTGGACCCGCTGCCCCGGAATGTCGCCCAGCGCGCGGTTGACCATCCGCTGGCGCTCGACACGGTTCTTCCCGGCAAAGGCGACGCTCTCGATCAGCACCGTGAAATGCGATTCGCCGCTGCCGTCGTCCCCCGCGTGACCGTGATGGCGGGCGCTGTCGTTGATGACGTCGAGCCGCGTCGGCATGAACGCGTGCTGCAACAGGGTTTCGATCTCGCGGGCGACACTTCCTGCCATTTCGGGGGTTTCCTTCCGGGCCGACTCTCCCCATCCTATAGCCGATGCGACGCGAGAGGTTCCACGGCAGGTACGAGGAAACTGGGCGGAAGTGCGAGGCGGAGGGCTGCCGCGAGCCGGGAGAGTTCCGCGCGCCGGGAGAGCGGCCCCATGGCTTCGACGGGCCCGGGGATTCGCGCTGGTTCTGCCTCAACCACGTGCGCGCGTTCAATTCCGAGTATGACTGGTTCAACGGCATGACGCCTGACGAAATCATCGAGGCGCAATCGCCGATCAACGGCTGGCGTCGCGACACGCGCGCGTTCCGCGCCGATGCCGGCGTCGACGGCGTGCCGCGCTGGGCCGATTTCGACGATCCGCTCGATGCCATCGGCGCGAGGGCGAGCGAACTCCGTGCGCGCGCCGCCGGGCGGCAGGCCTATGCCAGGTTCACCCCGCGCGAGCGTGAGGCGCTCGGCGTTATGGGGCTCGAACCGCAAGCCGACCGCAAGCGCCTGCGCAGCCGCTATTCCGAGCTGGTCCGTAAGTACCACCCGGACCGCAACGGTGGCGACCGCACCCATGAAGGCCGTCTGCAGAGCGTGGTCGAGGCTTACCAGTTGCTGCGCAAGGCCGCGGCCTTCGCCTGACTTAAGCTTGCCTCGTGGTGCAGCGCTCGCCGAAGCGAGAGTTTCGCTCAGCCGTCGCCGAGGCGCCAGGTGACCGAGACGGTGCCGCCGCCGGCCTTGCGACCGCTGGCATCGGCCTCAAGCGGAACATCGCGCGTGATCGCTGCCTCGATTTGCGGCCAGTCGAGATCGGCCAGCCGCACCTTGACGCGGTTGACGTAGCCGCAACCGTCGAGATCCGGCCACGAGAGATAGACGAAACGCTGGTCACGCGGGCCGCAGGCGAACGGGCCCGTGAAGTTGGCCCGCCCGTCCGGGCCCGCATCCACGGAAAGCTCAAATTCGAACACGTGCATGCCGTCGGCACGCCTGACCGGCGGCTGCAGCTTGCCGTGCCTGTCCTGCAGCCCGAACGCGGCGCTGGGGTCGCCGCTCGGCGCCGCCGCCTCCTGCCTCAGCAGGCGAAACCGAACCGTTCGCTTGTGCGCCATCAGCCGCCGCGCAGAGTGCGCCAACGGGCTGCGCCGTCCTCGCCGAATAGCGTGTCGAGGTCGTCGCGGCTGTAGAACACGTCGAACGCCGGCGCGTCCATCGGCAGCACGAACCACGGCTGCCTGCTGCGGGTGAAGATATGCACCTGCGGCGGGCAGGCGTCCGGATTTTCGAGGGTGCCGACGCGCACGAAGGCGGCCTTGCCGCCCATGCCGCCGTAGTGGCTCCACAAGGCCACCTTGCAAGCCGGGCAGCGGACGATGCGCTGGCCCTTGCCGCTGGCCGACGGCGTCAGGATCGTTTCGGGGTCGCCGGCCGCGACCTCGACGTGCGGCGTCTCGATCAGCCCGTTGAGGACGAAGGCCGAGCCGGTCTCGCGCTGGCAATCGCGGCAGTGACAGCAATGCACCGCGAACGGTCGCCCGGCGAGGCGATAACGGACTTCGCCGCACGCGCAGCGGCCCTCGAGCGTCGCCGGCTCGTCAGGCATGTGCCTGCATCTCGGCGATCAGCTTGTTGTCGATCGCTTTCGCCTCCTGATAGGCCGGCCGCGCGCGCATGCGCTCGACATAGGCGCTGAAGCTGGCCCGCTCGGGGAACGACTTGAACATCATCCCCCATTCGACGTGCGAGCCGACATAGACATCGGCCATCGTGAACCGGTGGCCGCACACGTAGTCGTGGGCCGCAAACCAGCCGTCGAGGGCACTCATCGCCCGGTCGTAATTGCCGAAGCCGGCCGCCATTTCCTGGTTGGCGGGGAGCTCCCAGCCGAACATCTTTGTCGTCGCCGCTTGCTCGAGCGGCCCGGCGGCGAAGAACAGCCAGCGGAAATAGTCGGCCATCTCGTGCTCGCCCGGGAGCAGCCCGGCTTGAGGGTGAGTGGCGGCGAGGTAATGGCACACCGCCGCCGCTTCGGTTACCACGTGATCGTGCCCGCCATGGTGATGGATGATCGTCGGCAGCTTGCCCATCGGGTTCGCTTCGAGCAGCGCCGCGGGCTTGTTCGCCCAATCGACAAGGACCGGCTCATAGTCGGCCTTGACTTCGTGAAACGCCCAGCGCGCAATCTGCGCGCGGCTCATCGGGTGGAAGAAGAAGGTGAAGGCGGCCATGCGAACGACTCCTTTCGACCCGTTGGAACATTAAGGGAACAAATATCCTTGTCAACGCCTCTTCAGGTCTCGGCCTTCGCCTCTTCGCACAAGTCCTTGAGCTGGTCGGCCATGATGCCCCAGCCGCCCTCGAAGCCCATCTCCCTGTGCTGCCTCACCGCGTCCTCGCTCCAATGGCGGGCGCGGCCGGTGAACCGGGTGCCGTCCCCCTCCGGCTCGATTTCCCAGAAGCCGATCATGAACGGCCCTGTCGGCTCGAAATCGCCATCGGCCCCGTAGACCACGGCATCGGTGGTGACGAAGCGGCGCCCCTCGTCGAACGCGAGGTAGATGCCGTTTTGCGGCATGACCTCGCCGTCGGGGCCATGGAACGTCATCTCGCAGCGGCCGCCGGCGCGGCGGTCCTGGTGGCTGATCTTGGCGCGCCACGGCTTCGGGCAGAACCATTCCTCCTGCCGGTTGACGAGGACGTCCCACACCCTCTCAGGCGGGGCGGCGATGTAGCGGGTCAGGCGCAGCTCGAGATTGTCGTCCATTTCAAGCTCCTCTCGTGGCTCAGTCGCGATCGGGCGCGCCGGGCGGGAAATAACCGCGCATCGGCCGCGCATCCTCGACGCAGCGGCTGACGGCGGGCAGGGCCAGCAACTCGGCGCGCAAGGCGGCGAGCCGCGAGCCCTCGGGAATGGGCTCGACCCAGTCGGCATAGAACAGTGACGGTGCCGCGGCGCAGGTCACAAGGCTGACATGGGGCGGCAGAAGGTTGCCTTCGAGCCAATGCTCCAGCCAGCCATAGGCGCGGCGCAGCCCGGCCTTGCCGGCCTCGGCTTCGGCGGCCTCGGGCTGGTCTCTCAGGCCGAGGCCCGGATTGTCCCTGTCCTTGAAGTGGGCCGCCACGACGCGCTGCATGTTGGCCATCACGTAATTGTCGAACAGCCGGTCGAGCATCCGCGCGGTCGCCGCGAGCGCCGGTTCGACCGGGATCAGCGGCTGGGGGCCGGGACGGTGGACGGCGAGGTACTCGATGATCGCCGTCGCCTCGACGACGGTAACGCCGCCGTCCGTCAGCACCGGGAACTTGCCCGCCGGGTGCGCCCTGGCGACGAACTCGAAGTTCTCCGGATGTTCGGCGTCGAGCGCGCGGAACTCGAACTCCGTCCCGTTGGCATACAACGCGATCAGCGCCTTCCAGGTATAGGACGAGAACAAGTGCCCGTAGAGCGCCAGCATCACCAGGTTCCTTCCGCGATGCGTTGCTGGCGACATTCCTCGCGGGCGTTGCTGTCGACGGGCGGGCTGGCGCCGACCGCGACGCCGAGCTCGGGAACGAAACTGGCGATCGCCGTGCCGCGGCCGGTCATCCGGCCGCTCTCGAGCCGCAGGGTCGCGGCCGGCGTGCCCTCGCCGAACAGGCGCTTCCCTTTCCCGAGCACGAGCGGATAAGTCAGCACGGTCAACCGGTCGAGCAGGCCGCGCGCGATCAGGCCCGGGTAAAGTGTGCTGCTGCCCCATATCTGCAGGTCCGGGCCCTCGCCGCGACGGATTTCCTCCAGCTCGTCGAACCCCGCGACCCGGCGGCTGGCCGCCCATTCGAGAGGAGCGTGCGAATGCGTCATGACGAACTTCTCGGCCGCGTCGAAGGCGCGGGCGATCTGGCCGTTTTCGCCATCGCTTGCCTGGTAGGGCCAGTACGACGCGAAAATGTCGTAGGTCCGCCGCCCGAGCAGCAGCGCGAAGGGCGGCTTGAGGCTGTCGCCGAGCGCTTCGCCGGCCTCCTCGTCGGGAAAGCCGAACTGCCAGCCGCCGAACTCGAAGCCGCCGGTCGGGTCTTCGCTCGGGCCGCCAGGCGCCTGCATGACGCCGTCGAGCGTCTGGAATACGGTTCCGACGATCCTGCGGGACATAGCGTGTCTCCTCGCCGGCGGTCAGGCTTGGGCCGGGGCGGCGTCGGCGGCGGCTTCGAGCGCGGCGATGTCGATCTTCTTCATCGTCATCATCGCCTGGAAGATCCGCTTGCCGCGCGCCGGATCGCCGTTCATTGCCTCGGCGAGGATGCGCGGGGTAATCTGCCACGAGACGCCCCACCGGTCCTTGCACCAGCCGCACATGCTTTCCCGCCCGCCGTTATCGACGATGGCGTTCCAGTAGCGGTCGGTCTCTTGCTGGTCCTCGGTCACGACCACGAACGAGAACGCCTCGCTCTGCTGGAAGTGTGGCCCGCCGTTGAGGCCCATGCAGCGGATGCCCATCACGGTGAACTCGACCGTCAGCGGCTCGCCTTCCCTCGCCGAAGGGTTGTCGGCGGGTGAGCGGTGGACTTTACCGACCGAGCTGTTGGGGAAAGTCTCGGCGTAGAAGCGCGCGGCCGCCTCGGCATCCTTCTCGAACCACAAGCAGATCTGACCGGTGTTGGACGTCATGATCATGCTCCTTTCGGGCCGACGAAGGCGATCATGGCGCCGGCCGGGTCGGTGGCGACGAACACGTGGTCGCCGCCGGGCACTTCGTGCGGGCCGTTGATAACGGTGCCGCCGTGGCCCTTCGCAGCGTCCACGGCGCGCGCGATGCTGTCGACACCAAGGTAAAGCAGCCACATCGGCGGCTGGTTCTCGCCGATCCACGGGTTGATCGCGCCGATCTGGTTGCCCTCGCATTCGACGAACAGGTAATCGCCGCGCTCGCCCATCGGCATCGAGTTCTCGGACTTCCAGCCCAGCAAGGCGGTGTAGAAATCCTTCGCCGCCGGCGCGTCGGTCGTGGCGAGCTCGTTCCAGCGGCAATGGCCCGGCTTCTCGCGATCCCAAACGTCGCTCCTAGCGTCCGGTTGGTCAGCCGGGGGCACCGGGTCCATCACGTAGAAGGGGGCGCCTTGCGGGTCGGCGACCATGGCGATCGTGCCGACGCCGATGTCGCGCGGACCCATCCAGGTCTTGCCGCCCGCCGCTTCCAGCCTGGTCACGGATGCCGGTACGTCATCGACATGGAAATAGGTCAGCCAGCCGGGCCTCGCGCCGTGGTCGGCCATGTCCTGGCTGAGCTCGAGCACGCCGCCCAGGCTGCCGCCGTCGCTGCGCTGTATCATCCGATAGTCGTTATGGCCGCTGCCCGCCGGCGAGCCGGATTCGGCGATCTGCCAGCCGCCCACCGCTCGGTAGAAATCTCTCACTCCGTCCGGGTCGGGTGTCATCAGCTCGTACCAGATGGGCATGCCGGTCATCGTCACCTCCTGAGGTTCACGATCGGCTCGAACGAGCCGAAGATCATGCGCCGTCCGTCGAACGGCATCTCGGTCATCGCCTTGAAGCGCTCGTCCTCGTGGATCGCCTCGTGCGCCGCATCGGCCGTTGGCTTGTCGGGCCACAGGATCCACGAGAAGACGATCTTCTCACCTGGCTCGGCGGCAACGGCCTTGCGGAAATCCGTGCGCCTGCCGTCGGGGACGTCGGTCTCCCACCCTTCGACGACTTCGAGGGCGCCGAGATCGACCATGGCCCGGTCGAACCACTCGGCCATTTCGAGGTAGGCGTCGCGTTTCTCGTCGGGCACGGGAATGATGAAGCCGTCGAGGTGCATGGCTCATCCCCTTCCTTCGGGCGGAGGGCCGTCGAAATCGGCCAATTGCGCTGCGAGCGCCCGCTGGTAGGCTGGACGGCTGGTGGCGCGCGCGTGATATGCGGCGAGCGCCGGGAATTCCGCGACGAAGCCGGTGTCCTTCAGGCTGTTGAGCACCGTCACCATCATGATGTCGGCGATCGAGAACTCGCCCGCCAGCCATTCCCCATCGCCGAGCGCATCGGACACGCGCCTCAGCTTCTGACGCAGCAGCGGCACGACCGCTTCCGTCGCCCCTTCGGTCCACTCCTTCCCCGGGTTGAACACGGTGTAGGCGAAGTAGCGCATGCATGACGGTTCGACGCTGTTCAGCCCGGCGAACAGCCACGAAATGGCCCGCCAGCGCGCGTTATCGCGCTTAGGCAGCAAGGCGCCGTGCTTTTCGGCGAGGTACAGCAGGATCGCGCCGCTTTCGAAGATCTCGACGCCGTCCTCGCGGAAGGCCGGGACCTGCTCGAACGGCTGCCAGTTGACGTAGCCGTCGGGGCGCGGGTTGGCGGCGCCGAACTTCTCGACCGCGTAGGGCTCGCCGAGCTCCTCGAACGCCCAGCGCACGCGCAAGTCGCGCACCAGGCCCTTGGCGAATTCGGGCACCCAGTCGAACGCGGTGACGACGGGGACGGGTTGGTTGGCCATGAGTCAGTCCTTTGCTGGAGTGATGGGGATCAGCGCACGCAGCGCCGGGGAGCGCAGCCACAGCCCGCCCCACACGAACAGGCCGACGTAGGCGCCGAACAGGATGTTGCTGAACCACGGGTCGCCGAGTCTCAGGTGGCTGGCGATCGCCCCGCCGAGCCAGCCGGTCAGCAGGATCGCACCGAGCACCGCCATGCGCGGCCAGGCATAGAGCGCGGTGCAGGCGAGCAGCACCAGGCCCATCACCCGCCAGTAGGCGACGCCTGTCGGCCAGCCTATCCCGGCCGCGGCTTCGGTGACCGCCGGCAGGCCGGCGATCTTCATGCCGGCATCCATCAGCAGGAAGGCGATCGCGATCCCGCTGAGGATGCGGCCGGGCCATGAAACCTGCGTTGCCGCAGGAACGCTATCGACAAGTGTGGCCATTGCCTGTGTTCCCCCACTCGGTCTGTTCAGGCTTCGATATGTTCTACCGGCATTTCGCCGGCGGCGACCTTCGGGTCCATCCACATCGGCTCCCAGATGTGGCCGTCGGGATCCTCGAAGCTGCGGCCGTACATGAAGCCCATGTCCTGCCTCGGCGTGGGGTCCGCCATGCCGCCGGCGCCGGTGGCGTCGGCGACGATGCGATCGACGGCCTCGCGGCTGTCCATGCCGATGCACAGGAGCACCTGGGCGCTTTCCCTCGCGTCCGGGATAGCCTTCTTGGTGAAGGTTTTCCAGAATTCGTGGCGCAGCAGCATGACGACGATCGTGTCGGACCACATCATCGCCGCGGCTTGGTCGTTGGTGAACTGCGGGTTGTTGGTGAAGCCGATCGCCTCATAGAAGGCCTTCGACTTGGGCAGGTCGGCGACCGGCAGGTTCACGAATATCATCTTGGTCATGGCGGGCTCCTCTCCATCGGCCGCGACTCGGGACTTGCGATTCGTGCCGCATTGAGTTACTAAAAGCAACCGTGAAGTTACAAAAAGAAACCGAGTCGCCCGATACCAAGCACGGCCGATGGTATGAAGACGCCTGCGGCACCGCGTTTGCCATGGAACTTGTGGGGGAGCGCTGGTCGTTGCTGGTGGTCCGCGAGCTGATGCTCGGCCCGCGGCGCTTTTCCGAACTGCGAAAGGCGCTCGCCGGGATCAGCGCCAAGGTGCTCTCCGAGCGGCTGGAGAGCCTCGAGCGCGCGGGCGCGCTGGTGAAGCGCACGCTGCCGCCGCCCGCCAACGTGCAGGTCTATGAGCTTACCGAGTGGGGCTATCTCGCCGAGCCCGCCATCCAGGAGCTCGGCCGCTGGGCGGCGCAATCGCCCCTGCACGACCCGACCCTGCCGCTCTCGCCGGTCTCGCTGATGCTCAGCTTGCGGACGATGGTCGACAAGGTGCGGGCGAAGGAATGCGAGGCGACGATCGGCTTCGATGTCGCGGGCGAAAGATACCTAGCGGAGCTGAAGGATGGCCAATTGCCCATTCGCCGGGCCCACATCGAGGGCGCGAAGGTCACCTTCCGCGCGCCCGTGGCGCCGCTGCTGGCGGCGGTATTCTACGGCAAGGTCCCGCCGCAGGAGCTGGCGGAGCAGGGGGTCAGCATCGAGGGCGACCGCGCCCTGGCGGATCGCTTCATCGACCTGTTCCACCTGCCCCCCAAAGTCGGCTAGCCTTTCATCGAGGCGAAGATCGCATCTTCCTCGTCGGCCGCGGCCTGCCACGCGGGGCGTTCGCGCACGCGCTCGTACCACGCGGCGAGCCTCGGACAGCTCGCCGGGTCGAGTGACCAGCCGGTGTAGCTCAAGGTCTTGAGCGCGCACGCAATAGCGAGATCGCCGACCGAGAATTCGCCGTCGAGCCAGCCGTTGCCGACCTGCGTCTCGAGATAGGCGAGCGGCTTTTTGACTGCTTCCTCGCCCGCCTTGGCTGCCTCTTCGTCCCCGTCGGTGCCGAAGATCTGCGGCCGCAGGAAGCGGTTGACGACGATCGGCGCACCGGCGGGGATCAGCACGGTGTCGGCCACTTCCTCGAACCACACGGCGCGGCCGCGTGCCCTGGGCTCGGCCGGCAGCAGCGCCGGGGCCGGGTACCTGGCGTCGAGGTAGGTCACGATCGCGGTCGAATCGGCGAGGCAGAAATCGCCGTCCTCTAGCGCCGGAATCTTGCTGAACGGGCTGACCTTCAGGAATTCCTCGGTCGGCTGGCTCGGGTTTGCCGGGATCATTTCATAGTCGAGCCCCTTCTCGTGCGCGGCGACTATGACCTTGCGCACGAACGGGGACAGCGGGAATCCGTAAATCTTCATGACTTCTCCCTTTAGCCGGAATGGCTGTTGCCATTGCCGGTTGCAGCACTACTTGCTCACGTCTAGGCAGCGCAACCGATGAACGAGATGACCACCTCCCACGGCGATTCCGGCACGCTCATGGCCGCGCCCGACAAGGAAGTCGACGTCCGCAAGACGTTCGGCATCGATGTCGACTGGAAAGTCCCGGCCTTTTCGAAGGCCGACGACCGCGTGCCCGATTTCGACGACGCCTACGTGTTCGATCCCGACACGACGCTCGCGATCCTCGCCGGTTTTGCGCACAACCGCCGGGTGATGATCCAGGGTTATCACGGCACCGGCAAGTCGACCCATATCGAGCAGGTCGCCGCGCGCCTCAACTGGCCGTGCATCCGCATCAACCTCGATGCGCACATCAGCCGCATCGACCTCGTCGGCCGCGACGCGATCGTGCTGCGCGACGGGCTGCAGGTGACCGAGTTCCGCGAAGGCCTGCTGCCGTGGGCGCTGCAGCACCCGGTGGCGCTGGTGTTCGACGAATACGACGCCGGCCGGCCGGACGTGATGTTCGTGATCCAGCGCGTGCTCGAGCAGGCCGGCAAGCTTACCCTGCTCGACCAGAACCGGGTGATCCGCCCGAACCCGTGGTTCCGCCTGTTCTCGACCGCCAACACGGTCGGCCTCGGCGACACCAGCGGCCTCTACCACGGCACCCAGGCCATCAACCAGGGCCAGATGGACCGCTGGAACATCGTCACCGCGCTCAACTACCTGCCGGCGCCGGTCGAGCTGGAGATCGTCAAGTCCAAGGTCCCGGAGATGGACGACAAGACGATCGCCGACATGATCCGCGTCGCCGAGCTGTCTCGCCAGGGCTTCATCGGCGGCGATATCTCGACGGTGATGAGCCCGCGCACGGTGATCACCTGGGCGCAGAACGCCGAGATCTTCAAGGACCTCGGCTTCGCCTTCCGCGTCACCTTCCTCAACAAGTGCGACGAGGCGGAGCGGATGCTGGTGGCCGAATACTACCAGCGCGTGTTCGGCGAAGAGCTGCCCGAAAGCGTGGTCGCCAAGGCCTAGGTGACGGCAGAAAGGCCGACGCTTACAAGGCTCCCCGTTGGGGACGACTCCGGAGGCTTTTGATGACGCCGCGGCGTGCCTTTGACCTTGCCGCCTTGTCGCTGGTGGGAGCCGCGTCGCTGGCCGCGACCGGGCGCGCCCAACCCGCGATACCCGCCTATCACGTCGAATCGTCGATCCCGCTGGCGGACGGTTACTGGGACATCGCCACCTACGATCCAGAGCACGATCGCGTGCTGGTGGCGCGCGGGACGGCGGTGTCGGTGATCGATCTCGCAACGAAGAAGGCCAAGGACATCGGCGAGGTCGCGCGCGGCCATGCGGCTCTGGCGATCCCCGGGACCGACGAGATCGCCGTCACCAGCGGCGAGGACGACAGCCTGAATCTGATCGACGCGCGCGACGGTCACGAAATCGCCAAGGTGCCGGTCGGCCAGGACCCGGATGCCGCGCTGTGGGATCCGGACTTGCGCCAGGTGCTGGTCATGGACGCGAGGAGCGGAAGCGTTTCGCTCGTCGATCCAAGAAGCGCGAGGGTGACGCGGACGATCGCGGTCAGGCCGGCGCTCGAGTTCGGCGCCCTCGCCGGGCCGGGCCTGCTGGCGGTCAACGACGAGGACCTTAGCGAGCTCGAGCTGGTCGACCTCAGGCAAGGCAAGAGGGTCGCCTCGATTCCGCTGAAGGGCTGCGACGGTCCGAGCGGCCTCGCCGCCGACCCCGCTGCGGGGCTGACGCTCAGCGCCTGCTCGAACGGCGTGGCTGCGCTGGTCGACGTTCGGGCAAGAAGGGTCCTGCAATTGCTGCCGATCGGGCAGGGCCCGGACACGGCGCTGTTCGATGCCAAGCGCAAGCGCTTCCTCGTGCCCTGCGGTCGCAGCGGAACGCTGTCGCTGTTTTCGGTCACCGGCAGGACGGTGACCCCGGCGGGAACCGTAACCACCGAGTTCGGCGCGCGGACCGCCGCGCTCGACCCCAGGAGCGGGCGCATATTCCTGCCGACCGCGAGGTTCGGTCCGGCGCGGCAGGGCCAGCGGCCGCCGATGCTGCCAGGCAGCGCCCACCTCTTGGTGCTGGGCCTCGGCTGAACCCTGCGGAATAGACAGGACCGGTAAGGGAAACGGATATGGATTCGGCCACACGGGCGACGCTGACCAAGGTTCCGGCGGTCACATTCGGCTTCTGGATCATCAAGATCCTCGCCACCACGCTCGGCGAGACCGGCGGCGACAGCGTGTCGATGAGCTGGCTCGGCGAGACAACGCCGGCTGCCGGCGAGGGAGGGCCGAACGGCTATCTCGTCGGCACCGCCATCTTCGGCGTGCTGCTGATCGTGCTGGTGTGGGCGCAGATCAGGGCCAGGAATTTCAATCCCTGGCTTTACTGGGCGACCATCGTCGCCTCGACCACCGCCGGCACCACGTTGGCGGACTTCTCGACTCGCTCGCTCGGGATCGGCTATCCCGGAGGCTCGCTGCTGCTGTTTGCGCTCGTGATCGTGTCGCTGTTCGCGTGGCACCGCACGACCGGAACGATCTCGGTCGACACCGTCGTCAGCCCGCGCGAGGAGCTGTTCTACTGGGTGACGATCACCTTCTCGCAGACGCTCGGCACCGCGTTGGGGGACTGGATCGCCGATTCGGCCCTCGGTTACGGCGGCGGGGCAGCGTTCTTCGGGGCGCTCCTGCTGGTGCTGGCGGCGCTCTATTTCTGGAGCCGCATCAGCCATGTGCTGCTGTTTTGGGCGGCCTTCATCCTCACCCGGCCGCTCGGCGCGACGCTCGGCGACCTGTTCGACAAGCCGCTCGGCCAAGGCGGGTTCGACATGAGCCGACCGCTGGCTTCGCTGGTGCTGGCCGTGGCGATCGTGGTTCTCATCTGGCTTATTCCGCAGCGACCGGGCGTGCATCCCGGGCGCGAAAGCGCGGCCCACCGGTGAGGCCGGCGCCATTCGCGCTCGCGCTGCTGCTGGTTCCCGCCGCGGCGAGCGCAGGACCCCCGTTCCTGACCGACGATCCCGAGCCGACCGACTTGGGGCACTGGGAAATCTACGCGCCGCGGTTCGAGGCAGAAGGTAGCGGACGCGACTTTGCAGGGGATCTCGGCGCGGAGATCAACTACGGCGCGGCGCCGGACCTGCAGGTCACCGTGGGTCTGCCGACCGCCTACTCGCACGATGCGCGAGGCTGGCACTGGGGCGCCGGCGACCTCGAAGCGTCGGTCAAGTATCGCTTCTACGACAACGAAGCGGCCGGCCTGCAGGTCGCCGCATTTCCAGGCGTGACGCTGCCGACCGCGAGCCACGGCATGGGCGCAGGACGCGTGACGGCGCTCCTGCCCCTCTGGGCCCAGAAGGACATCGGGCCGTGGTCGGTAATCGGCGGGGGCGGCTACGCGGTCAATCCGGGTTCAGGCAACCGGGACTACTGGACCGGCGGCATTGCCGCGACGCGGCAGTTCGGGAAGGGTTTGCTGATTGGTGTTGAGGCTGACCGGCAAGGATCCGACACTCTCGGCGGTCGCGCATCGACCAGCCTGGGGATCGGCGCTATCGTCGATCTCAAGGGCCCGTTCCGTCTGCTCGCCTCGGGCGGGCCGACGTGGATCGACGGGGGCACAAGCGGGTTTCATGCGTTTGCGGCTCTGGGGCTTGATTTCTAGCCTCGCGCCACCCATCGTGTATTACTGAGGTAACACAGCCGTCGATGCGCATGTTTCGAGAGCGATTGGACAGGAACGGCGGCCGCGCACCGGCTGACGACGCCGAGGACGATCCCGGCTTCTATTCGCTGCAGGACGCGCCGGGCGATCCCTGGGCTGCCCGGCTCGAGCAGATCGACCGCTATCTGGAAGCGACCAAGCCGGCGCAGGGCGGCAAGCCCGCAAAGAAGCACAGTCGGTGGTGGTGGATCAGCCGCGGGTTCGCGCTGTTCCTGGTTCTGTTGGTTGCCATCGTATTGTGGCTGGCACTCACCGCGCCGCTGTCAAAGTCGCTGCAGCCGATCGCTCCGCCCGAGATAACCCTGCTGGCATCGGACGGCACCCCTATCGCGCGCAACGGAGCCCATGTCGACAAGCCGGTGCAGGTGTCGAAGCTGCCGGCTTACGTGCCGAACGCCTTCATCGCCATCGAGGACCGGCGGTTCTATCATCACTGGGGGGTCGACCCGCGAGGCATTGCCCGCGCGCTGTGGACAAATGTCTCGAGCGGCCGCACCGAGGGCGGCAGCACGATCACCCAGCAGCTTGCCAAGTTCACCTTCCTGACACCGAAGCAGACCCTCGGTCGCAAGCTCCGCGAAATGCTGATCGCTTTCTGGCTCGAGGCCTGGCTGACCAAGGACCAGATACTCGAACGCTACTTGTCGAACGCCTATTTCGGCGACAACTGCTACGGCTTGCGGGCAGCCTCGCTGCACTACTTCCACCGTCAGCCGGAAAGGCTCACCCGTGGACAGGCCGCGATGCTCGCGGGCTTGCTGCAGGCTCCGTCGCGCTACGATCCGACCGACAACTTCAACCTCGCGGCGAAGCGGATGCGCACCGTGCTCCAGGCCGAGGTCGATGCCGGCTACATGAGACTGGCGCAGGCGAGGGCGACGCCGACGCCGAAGCTCGACGTGCGGCCCAACAGCGACCTGCCGACCGGAACCTACTTCGCCGACTGGGCCCTGCCGCAGGCGCGCCAGTTGTCGGACGTCGGCTATTCGCGCCAGACGCTGACTACGACGCTCGATTCGCGCCTGCAGGGGATCGCCCGGCGGGTCATCCAGCGCGCGCCGCTGGGCCACGCGCAGGTCGCCCTGGTGGCGATGCATCCCAACGGCGAGGTCGTCGCGATGATCGGCGGCAAGGATTACGAGAAGTCGCCGTTCAACCGCGCCACGCAGGCGATGCGGCAGCCGGGCTCGACCTTCAAGCTGTTCGTCTATCTCGCGGCGTTCGAGCAGGGGATGACGCCGGAGACGACGATCGACGGCAGCGCGATCACGCAAGGCTCCTACCGGCCGCAGAACGACAGCGGGCACTATGCCGACAAGGTCACGCTCGCCAACGCCTTCGCCTATTCGAGCAATGTCGCGGCCGTGCGGCTCGAGCAGAAGGTCGGTTACGATGCGGTGATCGGCGAGGCGCGCAAGCTCGGCGTCACGGCGCCGTTGGCGCGCGGCGACCCGAGCCTCGCGCTCGGCACCTCGACCATGACGTTGCTCCAGTTGACCTCGGCTTATGCGGGAATCGCGGGGAACCGTTTCCCGGTCGTGCCGCACGCGTTCCCGGCCGGCGAGGAAGGGTGGCTCGACTGGATGTTCGGCCAGCACCACAGCCTGTCGAGCCGCGAGCACGACGAGATCGAGCAACTGCTGCGGCGCACGGTGGAGCAGGGCACGGGCCGCTCCGCCGACCTGCCGGTACCCGCTTTCGGCAAGACCGGCACCACGCAGAACAACCGCGATGCGCTGTTCGTCGGCTACGCCGGGGACCTCGTTGTCGGCGTGTGGGTCGGCAACGACGACAACACGCCGCTTCCGGGGGCGCACGGCGGCGGCCTGCCGGCGGAAATCTGGCACGATTTCATGATGCAGGCGCTCAAGCTCGGGCCGACCGCGCCGGTTTCGCCGACCCCGGCGCCGAACCCGAACGGGCCGGTCCAGCCACAGGACGTACCGGATATCAACGACATTCCGCTCGGCGACGGCGACACCAGCCTGCAGATTCACGACGACGGCGCGACGCTGACGACCAACATCAACGGCGTGCCGGTCGACGTGAGGGTCGATCGCAACGGCTTCAGCGTGCAGCCGAGCGGGCGCATTCCGATACCGTCACCCGCGCCGTTGCCGTCGTTCGCGCCGCCTACTCGTCCGGGTACAGCGCCCGAACGAAATACAGGCCCTGCGCAGGAGCGTTGAGTCCGAGCGCAACGCGATTCCTCGCCGCCAGCGCCTCGGCCACCTGCTCCTCGCGCCATTGCCCGAGGCCGACGAGCGCGAGCGTGCCGACCATCGAGCGCACCTGGTGATGCAGGAAGCTGCGCGCCGCCGCCTCGATGACGACGCGCTCGCCTTCGCGACGAACATCGAGGCGGTCGAGCGTCTTCACCGGGTCCTTCGCCTGGCATTGCACCGAGCGGAAGGTGGTGAAGTCCTGCCGCCCGACCAGCGCCTGCGCCGCCCGGTGCATCGCGTCGGCATCCAGCGGGCGAGGGACGTGCCAGGCATGACCGCGCTCGAGCGCCAGGGGCGCGCGCCGGTTCGAGATGCGGTATTCGTATTGTCGTCCGGTGCACGAGAAGCGCGCGTGCCAGTCATCCGGCTTGGCCTCGCAGGCGAGCACGGCGATGGGCTCGGGCCGCAAATGCGCGTTCAGCGCCTCCATCAGGCGAAACGGCGCGATCTTCTTCTCGACGTCGACATGGCTGCGCATGGCCAACGCGTGGACGCCGCTGTCGGTTCGCCCCGCCGAGTGCATCGTCACCGTCTCGCCGGTGACCGCGTGGACGGCAGCCTCAACCGCCTGCTGCACGCTCGGGCCATGCCCCTGCCGCTGCAGCCCCATGAACGGGCCGCCGTCGAACTCGAGGGTGAGGGCGAAGCGGGTCATCGCAGCACGGTTCCGACTGGCACGGGCCTGCCGCGCAGGAAGTCCTCGGTCGCCATCGCCGGCTTGCCGGCGCGCTGCACCATCAAGGGGCGCAGCGCCCCCTGGCCGCAGGCGATGGTGAGCCGGTCGTCGAGAACGGTCCCGTCGAAGCCGTTCACCCCGATGGTGCGGGCGCGCAGCACCTTGATCCGCTCGCCGTCGAGCTCGAACCAGCTGCCCGGGAAGGGCGCGAAGGCGCGTACCTCGCGCTCGACCAGCTCGGCCGGCTTCGACCAGACGATCCGCGCCTCGGCCTTGTCGATCTTGGGCGCGTACGTGGCGCCGAGATCGGGCTGCGGCGCGGCCTTCAGCTGGTCGAGCCGGGCGACGGTCTCGACCAGCAGCCGGGCGCCGATCTCGGCCAGCTCGGCGTGCAGTTCGCCGCTCGTCTTGTCCTCGACCGGCACGCGCGCGGTCGCCAGGATCGGCCCGGTGTCGAGCCCTTCGGCCATGCGCATGATCGTCACGCCGGTGACATGGTCGCCGGCGAGGATCGCCCGCTGGATCGGCGCCGCCCCGCGCCAGCGCGGCAGCAGGCTGGCGTGGACGTTGAGGCAGCCGCGCCCCGGACCATCTAGGACCGGCTTGGGCAGGATGAGCCCGTAGGCGACGACGACGGCAAGGTCCGCTTCGAGCGCCAGGAAATCGGCCTGCGGCTCGAGATCGCGCAGCGTCGCGGGATGGCGCACCTCGATCCCGAAAGTCTCCGCCGCCAGATGCACGGGCGACTTGCGCTCGGCCTTGCCGCGGCCTGCCGGGCGCGGCGGCTGGGTGTAGACCGCCGGGAGATCGTGGCCCGCCTCGCGCAGCGCCACAAGCGTCGGCACCGCGAACGCGGGCGTGCCCATGAAGACGATCCGCATAGCCACCCTTCCTAAGCGCCCGCGGTGGCCCTATCTGCGGCGAAATGGCATCGCAAGAGATCGAGACGCTCGCCAGCGCACTGGCCCGCCTGCCGGGCCTCGGCCCGCGTTCGGCGCGGCGGGCGGTGCTGTGGCTCGTCAAGCGGCGCGAAACCGCGCTGGTGCAGTTGCTCCAGGCGCTCGCGGCGGTGCAGGACGCGCTCGTGGAGTGCCACGTCTGCGGCAACGTCGATACGCGCGATCCGTGCGGCATCTGCGCCGATCCCCGCCGCGACCCGCGCCAGCTGTGCGTGGTCGAGGACGTCGCCGACCTGTGGGCGCTCGACCGGGCGAAGCTGTTCAGCGGACGCTATCACGTGCTCGGCGGGCGCCTGTCGGCCCTCGAGGGCGTGCGTCCCGAGGACCTCAGCATCGGCAAGCTCATCGAGCGCGTGGCCGACGGCGGGATCGACGAGGTGGTGCTGGCCATGAACGCCACGCTCGAGGGACAGACAACCGCGCATTACATCGCCGAGCGGCTGGACGGCTACCCGGTGCGGATCACCCAACTCGCCCACGGGCTTCCCGTCGGCGGCGAGCTCGACTACCTCGACGAAGGCACGCTCGCCCAGGCGTTGAGGGCGCGGAGGCCGATCGGGTGAAGCGCGGCTGGATCGTCGGCGGCTGGCTGTTCGCCTTGCTCGCCTCGGCGATCCCGTCGCTGTGGATGGCGCGCGACCTTGCCGAACGCAACCCGCTCGGCATCTACGTCGACGACAGCGGCGCCTACACGGCGCAGCTCTATTGGCAGTTCTTCAAGTGGTGGCTGCCGATCGCCGGGGCTGCGAGCCTGCTGGCGCTTGCCTGCATGTTCCTCAATCGGCCCGCCGACTAGCCCTGCTCGAGGATCGTCTCGGTGTGCAGGGCGCATTTCCAGGCGCGGCCGTCGCGCACCCAGGCCGTGCTGTCGGCACATTCGAGGTCCATCGGCTCGCCTTTCAGCTCGCCCTTCTGGTGGACCCTGTAGGCGACCACCGCGGTGTCCTCGCCGGGGAAGATCACCTTCACGTCGCTGAACTCGAACGTGTCGAGCGTCCATTCCCCGTCGCTCATCATCTGGCTGTACTTCGCGGGGTCGATCCGCATGGCGCCGCTCGGCCCGGTGATCAGGCACTCGTCGGCGATCAGCGCGCAGGCCTTGGCGGTGTCCTTGTCCACCAGCGCCTTCCAGAACCGGGTTTCGAGATCGACGATCGTCTGCGTGCTGTCGGCCATGCGCTCCTCCTTCGCATGGGGTTAAATTCATCCGTGGCGGGCTGGGTTCCCTGCAGGGCGGGGCGTTCACTTGCCGTGGAGAGGCGAAATGCCTATCTTCGCGGGCATGGCCATTCGCGAAATTCTAGAGGTGCCGGACCCCCGGCTGAAGACCGTTTCAAGCGCCGTCGGGACGTTCGACGAGGGGCTGAAGGCGCTCGCCGCCGACATGTTCGAGACGATGTACGCGGCCAAGGGCATCGGCCTCGCGGCGATCCAGGTCGGCGAGCCGATCCGCCTGCTCGTCATCGACCTGCAGGAGCCCGACGAGGAGGCCGAGCCGGTCGAATGCGACCATGGCGGCCATCACCACACTCACCAGCCGATCAAGCACGATCCGCGGGTGTTCGTGAACCCTGAGATCCTCGAGCCCGCCGAGGAGCTGAGCACCTACCAGGAGGGTTGCCTGTCGGTCCCCGAGATCTATGCCGACGTGGAACGTCCGAAGACCTGCCGCGTCCGCTGGCAGGACCTCGACGGCAACTTCCATGAAGAGGTAATGGAAGGCATCATGGCGACGTGCATCCAGCACGAGATGGACCACCTCGAGGGCATCCTGTTCATCGACCACCTGAGCCGGTTGAAGCGCAACATGGCGCTGAAGAAGCTGGAGAAGTTGCGCAAGGCGGCCTGACGTCTTGCCTCAGGATCCGGGCATCGCCTGAGCTTCCAGCACCTTAGGATCGCTCGTCAGGCGATAGAGATACGCGCGCCGCTCAAGGCTTCCGGCCTCCAGCTTCTTCAGCCGGCGCGCCTGGGCCCTGGTCAATTGAAACTTCACGTAGCCGCGCTCGGTCAGGCATCTCTCAAGCTCGCCTTGCAGGATCCTCGCCGCCCGGTCCCATTGCACCTCCGGCGCGGCCAGGTGCAGCGCCCGCTGGATGCTTTCGGAGTCGCTCCAGTTGTCGATCCGCCGGGAGGCAACCACGAGCGCCTCGGCAGGTGCGGTTCCCGTGAGGTCGACAGCCGCCGCCCGGTGCCCGCAGGTCGCCGCATCGATCCAGTATTGGCGCGGTGGCGGACGCGAGGGACAGGGAAAGGCTCTAGCGCATGGGAACCACGTCCCCGAACGGCGAGGCGTTTCCCTTTATCACGAGGCAGGCGGCTGCGATACCGTCGCATCGGACAAGCGAAATTACCTCAATCCTTGCCGATTTCGCGCCAGCTCTTCTCGTGGACCTCGACGCCGTATTTCTTCGCGGCGGCCTTGATCCGCTTCCAGGCGGCGTCCCGCTCGTCGTCGCTGACGCCTTCGACCTGGTTGAAGCGGGCGATCGCGTTGCGCACGTGGCTGGCGTCTTTCAAAGGCTCCTTGCGCTGCTCGGGAAAGGCGAACTTGTCCTCGTCGAGTTCGTCGCGCTGCTTTTCATTGAGTTCGGACATGAGATCTTCTCCTGATCAGGCCGCGCCGTGCTCGAATGGGCTGACCTCTGCGTCGGCGTGGACCTCGTCGTTGAGGCCTTCGAGCGCCGTGCGGCAATCTGCAGCACATTCGCGGCACATCTGCGCGCAACGGCGGCAGTGCGCCTCGTCGTGCCTTGCACATTCCAGCTCGCAGATCTCGCAGGCGTGGATGCATGTCGCGAGCATCGTGCGGATCAGCTGGCGGTTCTCGCCGGTCCGGCGGGTGGCGACGCGATAGGTCGCCTCGCACACGTCGGAGCAGTCCATGCATGTGCGGATGCACTGGCGCATGTCCGTGTCCTCGGCCGAACAGGCATCGGCGCAGGAATTGCAGATGGCGGCGCAATACATCGCGTGCTTGACCGCCTGGCCCAGCGCCCCGTTGTAGCCCGAGCCGACTTGCGGGTGCTCGGAAATCATCTTCTCGATCGACATGCGGCGCTCCTTTCCTGTGGGAAGGGAGCGCCGCAGCGGCTTGATGGTTCCAGCTCTAGGCGGTTCGCGCGCCGATGCGCGGCACCAGCAGGAACGCCGCGAGATACAGCAGGCCGACGACGATCAGCAGGTTCTCGTAGCCGAGGAACAGCGCCGAATATTCAAGGCACCCGCCGACGATCGTGCCAAGCAGGTTGATCGCGAACGCCTCCTGCGAGTCCCCAGCTTCGCGAAAGCGCTTCGAAAAGGCGACGTTGGCAAGGTAGATCGGCAGGAACGCCAGCAGCGTCGCGGCGACGAGGCGCGGCCAGAACGACAGCGGCAGCAGCCACTCCGGCCGCACGAGCCACGCGAGCGCCAGCGCGAGGACGATCCCGCCGTAGACCACCGGCAGCGGCGGTGTCCTGAACTTGCGCGTGGTCTCGACCGCGGCGAGCACGATGAGGAGGACGCCGGCGAACACCAGCGCGTTGACGAACCACGTGGTGCCGAACAGCATCGCGAACGTGGCGACGTTCTTGGTCTCGAGCAGCAGGAACGCCGCGCCCATGAAGAACAGGTCGGCATAAGGCCGCATCGCGCCGATCGAGCCGCCGAGCGAGATCACCGCCACGAGCGACGCGAGCAGAATAAGCGCCAGCGTGATCGAGTAAAGCGGCGGGAAGACGCCCCCCTTGAAGTACAGGAACGGAGCGTTGTCCGTCGCAGGCGCGATCACCGCCTGTCCCGGCGTCGGCGACCAGGTGGTCCTGCACTGCTGGTCGGACGGGGTCATCCCCGCGCTGATCACCGCCTGGGCGCCGGCGTAAGTGTCGATGCACGGAGGATGCCCGAACGCCGCCGCGACCGTGCCGGCGAGCCGATCGATGAGCCAGGTTTCGCGATAGTAGTTGTACATCGCGAAGGCGCCGTGCGGCTTCAGATGGCGGCGCACCGAATCCATCGCCTGCTTCGTGAACAGGAACGATTCGAGGCGGATCTGCGACGCGCCGCTGACCAGCGTCAGCGAATCGGGCAGCGCGAACAGGATGAGGTCGTACTTCCTGCTCGTGCTTTCGAGAAAGGCGCGCCCGTCATTGACGTGGCGGGTGACACGCGGATCGGCGTAAGGCCGGTCGGTGTTCTGCCGGGCGCCGATCTCGAGGATGCGCGGGTCGATATCGACCGCATCGATGTGTTTTGCCCCTTCGAGCAGGGCGATGGCGACGTCAGAGCCGGAGCCGGCGCCGACGATCAGTACATCCCCGTTCACCTTGCCGGGAAGCCGCAGGTAGGGCGTCTCGTAAATCCGTTCCGCCTGGCCGATCTTCCACTTGGCGGGCGCCATCAGCTGGTGCGGCACGCCGTTGACGCTGATCATGAGGAAGCCGTCACCGGCCGCGCCGCGCGGCCTTTCCGTCGTCACCTTGTAATAAGGCGACCAGCTGACGCCGGGCGTGGCGGTTTCGTGGATCAGCATGCCAAGCAGCACGACCGCCCACAGGCCGCCCACCAGCCGGCGATTGGCCTGGCTGAGGACGAGGTAGACGAGCACGGCGATCGCTCCCCAGACGACCGACGGCGCGCGCAGGAAGCTCAGCAGGCTGAAGACGACGATGCCGAGCAGCGATCCCAAGAGGTCGAAGCGATAAGCGACGAGCGGCTTCAGCCGCGCGAAGCAGCGGCCCACGACCTCCGCCGGTCCGGCGAGGATCACCGCTACGAGCACGAACACGATCGGCAGCGCCACCCACGCCGGCGGACCGCGCACGGCAAGGGCGGTGAAATAGATCACGTCCGAGCCCGCGCGCTGGATCGACACCGGGAACGTGAGCACCCCGGCCACGAGGATCGCGAGCAGCGGCAGCGACAGCGGCCAGATCGACCAGCCCTTGCGGCTGATCAGGAACCCCGCGCCGATGCCGAGGAAGGAGCCGAGCAGGACGAAATTGGAAAAGTACGACAAGTGGACGATGTTCGCCCCCAGCCAGCGGATCAACGCCAGCTCGAGGAACAGCATCAGGAAGCTCGCCAGCAGCAGGCGCCGGATGGTCGCGCGCTCCGTCGGTTCGGCGGGCGCAGAGCCTGCCGCGGCGCCCGGCCCGGTCGTCGCACCTGCCGCCGCCGGGCGTTCCCCCTTATTCAATGCCGTCCTCCCTGATGTTTGCGCGCCGTCATACAGACGACCGAGCGCATGGGCTATCGCGCCCGCAGGAGCGCGCCCATCTTTTCCATAGGATATTTCGGGCGCCTGCGCCGCCTTGCGAGAAGCGCGGGGCGGCTACTCGTTCTGCAGCGCGAGCGACGAGGACGTGGCGGTGGACGCCGCCGGCGCTGCGCGGTCGCGCGCATAGGGATCGTCCCCGATCGCCAGCCGGCCGTTGTTGGCGCTCGCGGTCAGGTAGACGACGTACACCGGGACCGGCTGCGGCAGGTCGAGCTTCTGCTCGGGCGCGTCGGACGACATGTCGATGTCGTTGGTCTGCAGCAGCCACATGCCGAGCTTCTTCGCGTCCTCCAGACGGATGCAACCGGCGCTGAGCTGCCGGTTGTCCTTGTCCATCAGGTCCTTCTCCGGCGTGTCGTGGAGATAGATCCCGTAAGGATTGGGGAACTCGTACTTGATCGTGCCCATCGAATTGCGCGGGCCGGGCTTCTGGCGAACGTGGACGAAGATCTCGCCGCGCTGCACCGCGCGCCAGTCGAGCTTGGTCGGATCGAGCCTTTGCGCATCGTCGCCCCAGCCGGACAGCACTTCATAACCCTGCCGCTTGAGGTAGGCCTGGCCCTGTTCGAGCACGTTCTTGGCGATCAGCGACTTCACGAAGTCGTCCGGCACGTTCCAGTACGGGTTGACGAACGCCGTGCGGATGTACCCGGCGTAGGCCGGGGTTTCCTTGTGCGGATCGGGCTTGCCGACCACCACGCGCATCGAATCCGCGAGGCGATCGCCGTCGTACATCGTCAGCATCGCCGTGGCGGCGTTGATGATGATGTGCCGGCCTTGCGGCTGTGCCGGGATCTGGCGGATGCGGTCGAGGTTCTCGATCGCCACCCGCCGCGCGTCCGGCGTCACCGTCGGATCGTTCACCAGCGACCAGCGCAGGGGGCCGTACAGCGGATGCATCCACTCCATGTCGCGGATGTAGTCGGCGAGCGAGGGGGCCTTGGCGGCGTTGTTGAGCGCGAAGTAGGCGCCGTTGAAGCGCGGCTGCAGCGTGCTCGCCTCGTACTTCATGTTCGCGCCGCTTTCCTGCCGCAGCGCCGCGACATAGTCGGCAAACGTGCGCGAGAGCATCGCTTCGGCCGCGGCCAGCGCCTCGGGCGTCGGCTGCTGCTTCGCGGCCATCACGGCCGCGGCCAGCTGGTCGGCATGGAGCGCGGCCGGGTCGAGCCCGTCGTCGGCCGCCGTCTGAATGAGCGTGACCAGTTCGTCGGCCGCGGGGTCGAGCGTGCCGTCGGCATCGATCCACAAGGGCCCCGGCCCGTAGGCGTAGTAGCTCGCCACCTGGCCGCTCGTCTGGCTGACGAGCTTGGATTTGAAATCGGCAGGCGCGGCATAGCCTCCCGCGTGAGCGGGGGCCGAGAGGGCAAAACCAAGCGCCAGCGGCAGCAGGAGTGCCGAGCGGCGCACACGAGCGAGCGACATGCTGCCTCAACCTGCCATTTTCCTGTCGGTTCCACAGTTTAGGAGCGATTGTCACTCGCCCCATCGCCGAACCGACGGAAGGTGTCTTACCATTTCCCGGCTCGGGACGGAATCCTTCGCCGGAAATATTCCTGATGCCCGGCAAGGTCGCAGGTTGCTGGTTAAGTTCGCCTTAACGCAAGAAAAGGGGCCGCTCCGCCGGAGCCGCCCCTCGTTTTCTTGAAGCGGGGCGTCAGAACAGCCCTTCGATCTGGCCGTTCTTGTCGAGGTGGATGGCTTCGGCGCTCGGCACCTTGGGGAGGCCTGGCATGGTCATGATGTCGCCGCAGA
>Ga0207706_10000383_pt1 | contig 48348 bp, 44 predicted proteins | sample KBSC53metaG_FD_184318 | JGI IMG/M metagenome (GOLD analysis project Ga0207706, IMG submission 184318) | Corn rhizosphere microbial communities from Kellogg Biological Station, Michigan, USA - KBS C5-3 metaG (SPAdes) (version 2) | ecosystem: Host-associated > Plants > Roots > Rhizosphere > Soil ... | reverse complement strand
GGGGCCTGTAGCTCAATGGTTAGAGCTGGCCGCTCATAACGGCTAGGTTGCGGGTTCGAGTCCTGCCGGGCCCACCAACACTCGATTTCATGAGCATTATTTGGTATCATAAATCCCTGTAAATCAGGGGTTTGCTAGGCGCTGTTCATCCATAATGTCTCGGGGTATCTCACGAATCGTGGGGTATCGGTGGGGGTATCGAACCAATTTTTGGGGTATCGATGACTCTTGCATATGCTGAAGCGAAAAACGCCGCCGCCACCGGGCGGAACCACAGGTTGACTGACTCTGCCGGTCTCCACCTCTATGTCACCAAGGCCGGCGCAAAACCGTTACAAGTCCAATCGAGCGGGCCGGACGACCAGACACCCGAGAGATCGGGCAGGCGGGCGACGGCCGTCCAGTCCTGCGCGGTAGGCGCGCTGTTGACCGGTTCCGCCGCGACGGCAGGAACCGGACCAAGTGCGAAGCCTGCCAAGAGCGGCAAGAGGACCGATATCTTCATGGATCAGCCGGCGACCTTTTCATCCATCCGGCTGAGCGCCTCCAATATGGCCGGCGCCTCCGTGCGGGCCAGCCAGTCGGGGCTGATGTCGGCAAAGCGCACGACCCGGTCCCGATCGATGATCAGCACCGCCGGTTGCGGAAATTCGGCGGTACCGATGCCAGTCAGTTCACCGGTCCAGCCGGGGCTTGGCTGGCCCTCCGGCACCAGGTGGCGGTCGAAGCTGATGCCGAAGCGGCGGGCAAGCTCATTGTTGCGATCGCTGGCAAGCGGGAAATGCAGGCCATGCCGCTCCCCAATATCGCCCAGCCCCTTTTCCGGAAGATGGGGAGAGATGGCGACCAGTGGAATGCCTGCCTTTTCGAGGGCGGGCCAAAGCTGGCGATCATAATAGGGCAAGGCAAGGTTGCAGGCCGGGCAGCCGGCGAAGCGGAAGAAGATCAGTACCGCAGGCCCATGCGCGACAAGCTGATCGAGCGTCAGGGCGGAACCATCCGCGCCGGAAAGTTCGAACGGTTCGACGATATCGCCCACGCGCACTACCTGGCTGGGATCGAACTCCGCCACCAGCCGTTCGCGTCGTTCGACATTCTTGGCGAGCTTTTCGGGTTCCCACGTGCTGACGCGCTCGGCATGAAGCGCCTCGAATTGAGCGGTAAGGCTTTCAGTTACGACCTCGGTCATTGGCAAATCCTCGGCAAGTTTGAAGAGGGGGATCAGGCGGCGTCCTTCTTCGCGGCATCGATGTCGTGGCGATTGGCGGGCTGGGCCAGCCCCAGATGCTCGCGGAAGGTCGTGCCTTCATAGTCGGTACGGAACAGGCCACGCGCCTGAAGGATGGGGATGACCTTGTCCACGAACAGCTCCAACTGCCCCGGCAGCGGCTCAAAGACGACGAAGCCGTCGGCCGCACCGCTTTCGAACCAGCGCTGCAGGCGATCGGCGACTGTGTCTGCCGACCCGATAAAAGCGCCGCGCGGCGTTGCCAGTCGCTCCACCACTTGCCGCAGCGTCAGATTCTCAGCGCGTACCTGCGCCAATATGCGGAGCGTGCCGCTTTGCTGGCTGTTGAGGCCGATATGTTCGACATCGGGAAAGGGAGCGTCGAGATCATATTGGCGGAAATCATGGTCGTTGAAGGTGCGCGACAGGAAGCCAAGCCCCGTGTCGAGCGATTCCAGCGCCGCCAGTTCCCGATAGCGCGCTTCGGCATCCTCGTCCGTGTCGCCGATGATCGGGGCGATGCCGGGCAGGACGAACAATTGGCTGGGGTCGCGACCAAAGCCCTTCGCCCGGGCCTTGACGTCGGCATAATAGGCCTGGCCTGCCTCTTCATCCTCGGCATGGGTGAAGATGACCTCGGCCCGCTTCGCCGCGAAGTTGCGCCCTTCGTCCGACGCGCCCGCCTGGAAAATGACCGGCTGGCCCTGCGGCGTGCGTTTGATGTTGAGCGGGCCGCGCACCTGGAAGAATTCACCCTGATGATCGAGTCGGTGCAGCCTGTCGGGGTTGACGAACTGCCCGCTCGCCTTGTCCCCGACATGGGCGCCGTCTTCCCAACTGTCCCACAGCCCCTGCACCACGTCGAGATATTCGCTCGCTATGCGATAGCGCACCGCATGGGGAGGATGTTCGGTCTTGCTGAAATTGGCGGCGGTATCGGCCAGCCAGGAGGTGACGATGTTCCAGCCCGCGCGACCACCGCTCAAGTGATCGAGCGAGGCGAACTGGCGGGCGACGTTGAACGGCTCGGAATAGCTGACCGTCAGCGTGGCGACCAGACCGATGCGCGACGTCGTCGACGCCAGTGCCGATAAGATGGTGATCGGTTCGAACCGGTTCAGATAATGCGGGCTGGATTTCTCTGTGATCGACAGGCTGTCGGCGACGAACAGGAAATCGAATTTGCCGCGTTCGGCGGTGGCCGCCTGCTTCTGGTAATGAGCGAGGCTGGTGCTGGCATTGACGTCGCGATCGGGATGGCGCCAGTCGTTCCACGTGCGGCCCACGCCGTGCAGGATGAAGCCTAGCTTGATATGGCGTTGCTGGGTCATGATCTTTTCTCGCTGATGGGATGATGGTCGTGAAAATAGGCCGCATGGTTAAGCGCGACCAACGCGCATCGGTCGCGATCCTATGATTTGGACAAATAAGGGAGGGTGGAGCAGGGTGCTCAATAAGCGAAGCGGGCGTTGAACAGCACCGTCGCCGGATCAGGATAATTTTTATAGTAGGCGCCGGTGGAGGGCGTGTAGGTCGAACTAACGGGCTTGTTCGCGCCCAATATATTCTTAGCTGAAATCCCGATCTGGAAGCGGTCGTCGGGCAATGTCCAGTTGACGGAGCCGTTGACGAATGTCTGCCCCGGCACGCGATCTTGCGGGCGTGCCAGTGCGTTCTGATAGAAGCTGCTTTGATATTGCGCATTGGCGGAGAAGCGCAAATGACTGGCGCCCGCGCCTAGCGGCAAATCATAGGTAGCACCGCCCGACAGCGAATATTTCGGCGCATTGACGAGCGGATTGCCATCGGCATCGACGCCATTGCCGCCTGCGCCCTTATAGTCGTCATAAATCGCCTTCAGATAGCCGCCCGACGCTTGCACGGTAAAGCGGTCGGACAGGCGCAGATCATTTTCCAGTTCGATGCCCCAGCTATGCGCCTTGCCGGCATTGCCGCGGCGGCTGCCGACATAGGCGGGGTCGTAGAAGGATACCTGAAGGTCCTTGTAATCATTGTAGAAGATGGCGAGATTGCTGCGCAGGGCCTGACCGAACAGGGTGGCCTTCAGCCCGCCCTCATAGGTCGTCACCTTTTCCGGGTTATAGGGCAGGGTCGCCAGGTCCAGCCGGGTGGCGCGATTGTCGAAACCGCCCGATTTGAAGCCCCGCGACCAGGTCAGATATTGCAGTAGATCGGGCGTCCACTGTGCCTGCACCGACAGTTTCGGGGTCACGGCGCGCCATGTCTTTTCCGCTTTGCCCGCAATCGACTGAGAGACGACATTGCGATTATCGTCAATGACCTTGTTATCGAAAACGAAGCGCTTCTTTTCCACCGTGCCACGAATGCCTGCGGTCAGGCTGAAAATATCCGTCGCCTTCCATGTGCCTTCGCCAAAGACGGCATAGGCATCGGTATAGGTGATGTTGTGGGCGCGCAGCTTGTTGACTGGCGCCGTGGCGGCGGTGCCGGTGCGGCTGAAACCGTTACGCTCCACGAAAAAGCGCTCATGCAGGTAGAAGAGTCCGCTGGTAAAGCTCAGATCGCCGAGTTCGCCGTTCAACTGGACCTCCTGACTGACGAACTTGTCGTCATAATCGATGAGGTTCTTTTGGATCAGCGCAGCCTGACCGTCATTTTCATAATAGACCGGATCGAGGTTGAAGCCGCCGGCCGCCGTGATCGACTTGATCGCAAGTGTCGGGGAAAGTGTGTAGATCAGTCGCAGGGAACTATTTTGGGCATTGAGGTGCTGAAGTGGTTCGACCTCCGAATAGGACAGGCGGCGGCTGAAAATGCCGGGCTGGTTGACCGGCACATAGGACCGGGAGTCGCTGCGGTCGCGGGTGACATTGACCGTCAGCAGCGCGTCCAGCCTCGCCAGGCCGGTGAAACGCAGCTTGCCCCGCCACCCGTCCAGATTGATCCGGTTCACATCATGGCCCAGCGTCGGATCGTAGGTCACGCCGTCGCGCGACCGGTGGATGTAGGAAATGCTGCCCGACAGCGCGTTGCTGACGACGGGACCGCTGACGAGCGCGCGCACCTGCACGTCGTTGAAGCTGCCATAGCCGGTTTCAGCGGTGACATGGGTGGTGTCGTCCGGATCGCGGGTGATGATGCGGAGCGCTCCTGCGCTGGAATTTCGACCGTACAGCGTGCCTTGCGGTCCGCGCAGCAGTTCGACCCGCTCCAGATCGACAAATTCACTCATCGATCCGATCTGGCGGGGTACATAGACATCGTCGACATAGACAGCCAGCACGGGTTCCTGGATAGGATCGCTTTCGCCGACGCCACGCAAGGAGAAGGTTTGCGTCGTGTGACTGATTGAGGTCCGGGCCACGAACAGATTGGGCACCTGCCCAGCGAGGTCGCGGACGCTGGTAATGTTGCGCTCCTCCAGCCGTTCAGGTGTGAAGGCCGAAATCGCGATGGCGGTCTTCTGAAGGTCAGTGGCGCGGCGTTCGGCCGTGACAATGATTTCGCCGCCTACCGCGTTATCTTCGGAAGGACCTTGAGAATGTGCTGGATTGGCCAAGATCATCGAGAGTAGTGCAACATTGCAAAGCAGCAAGCGATTGAAAGACATTGTCTCCCCCTTTGTGGAATATTGATGGAGAGATTGTAGGGAGATATATTTGCTTGCGACCAATGCGTATCGGACCAGTATATATGGTTTTTATAAAAGCATTGAGTAATGTTCATAAATCGTCGTGATAATGGGGATTTGCAGTACTGAAGCATTTTCAAGCTGACCGTTTACTGTCGATGGCTCGGAAAATGCGGCATCAAAAGACCACAGCGTTTCCGCTCATAGTGAAAACGCGCTAGCCGGAATCGCTGCCGGTCTGGCCAATTACATGTCGCTCCTGATAGCGTCGGGTGGCCGTTTCACCACCCTCCCGCAAGAGCACGCCGAGCAGGTGATAGTCGTCGAGATGGCGCTCGCCGTCCCGCTCCGGTCGGTCCCGGCGATGGTCTCTTCGAATGCGGCCCAGATGGCCGGATGCGCGGATCGATTCTGGCTCGATCGTTTCGGGCGTGCGTGAATCCGGTGCAAGATAGACGGCGTCGGGAGAGTGCAGGATCCATCCATTGATTTTGATAAGGACTGGATATGGGCAAGAGCTGCTCTGGCTAAAGGCGGTTATGAATTAGTCTAATAGCTGCCGAACCAGGATTCGATATTCCGATTGTCGCTTCGGCTGCTATTCCCGTGTCGACATATTGGAGATGCCATGACGAATTCCACGCGCGCCGCTGCCCATCCAGTCGATTCCCTGTTCCTTGATCGCTGGTCCACGCGTGCCTTCGACGCGACGACCATGCCGCAGCCCGATCTGGATAGCATTTTCGAAGCAGCGCGATGGGCGCCCTCTGCCTTCAACCATCAACCTTGGCGCTTTCTCTACGTGCATCGCGATGATCCGGCATGGGATGAATATTTGGATCTCCTCGTGCCCTTCAACAGGGATTGGGCGCAGCAGGCGTCGGTGCTTATCTTCATCTTGTCCGACACATTGATCGACCGGCCCGGCGCTGAAGCAAAGACGTCCTATAGCCATAGCTTCGACGCCGGGGCGGCGTGGGCCATGCTGGCGCTTCAGGCGACGCGGCTGGGCTATCATGCACATGGGCTGACTGGTGTGGATTTTGACGCAGCACGTGCGGTCCTGCGTGTTCCGGAGCGCTTTCGAATCGAGGCGGCCGTGGCGGTTGGCCGACGTGGCGATCCATCCTTGCTTCCCGATAGCTTGCGGGAGCGGGAACGGCCAAGCGGGCGAAAGCCGATCGGCGAATTGGTTTTCGAAGGACGCTATCCCATCATTCCATAACTGCCGGCGCTGCCCTTGGCTTCCAGCCGTCATGTGCCGATGATTTCGTGGGCGCTCGACGACGAACAGGCGCTGCACAACGGATCGCGGGCAATGCCATGACATTGACTGTCGATATCAATGCGGCGCCATGAGGTTCCATCATCGCACCTTGGAAATGCATCGCGGAGTAGATTGATCGCCAGCAATATGCCGGCGAGGCCTCCTCCAATGACAGCGGCGTGGCCGATCTTCAGCTTGGATCAAGCATTTCTAATGGTTCGTTCAGCATTGCTTGCGGGACTAATCTCTACTGATGAAATAGATAAAGACGCAATTGCTGTCGGAAAGGACATATATGCGTTTGTTGCGTTTCCTGATCAAAGGCTGGAATGATCTGCGTATCGTGACGCGGCGAGAGTTTCTGCGCGATCCCAATGTGATCTTGTTCGAGCGGGCACCGGTGTCGGAAGGTGCCGGTGACCACTGATATCTGGTCGAGGCGCGCCTTTCTGGGTTCCGCTGCAACATCCTGTTTGATGCTTTCGGGATGCGGCGCGGGAACCGGCGCACGGCCACGGCTGCGCGTTTCGATCGCCGGCAAGGGCGAAGGGGATACTCGGCTGCTCTTCAAGGCGGCTGGAATCCGGCCCGAGGGCTTCGACCTCCATTATAGCGAGTTCCAGTCCGGCCAATTGGTAGTGGAGGCGCTGAACGGCGGGTCACTTGATTATGGCGGGATGAGCGAGATTCCGCCCATCTTCGCGGCGGCATCGACGATCCAGAGCTTTCGCCAGATCGCGGTTACGCATGGGGACGTCAATAATCAGGCGGTGCTGGTCCCAAAGGGATCGAAGGCACGCTCCATCGCGGACTTGAGGGGCAAGCGCGTCGGTTATGTCCGGGCGACGACCTCGCAATATTTTCTGATCCGTATGCTGGAGGAGGTCGGACTGGGATGGGGCGACATCACCCCTGTCGCCATGGGTGTTTCGGACGGTGCCGCTGCTTTTTCCCAAGGGGCGCTGGATGGCTGGGCGATCTACGGCTTTCCGATCCAGCGCGCGATCGCGACCGAAGGCGCGCGTATTCTGCGCACTGCCTATGGCATATTGTCGGGCAACTATCTGGTTTCGGCCCATGTCGATGCGCTGGCCGATCCGGAAACGTCGAAGATCATCGGCGCCTATCTGGGACTGGTGCAGCAGGCCTATGGCTGGGCGGCGGCGAACCAGGAGGAATGGGCGAGCGTCATCGCAAAGGATATTGGCGTGCCCCGCGCCTATGTGGCCGACCAGTTCCGCCGCAAGAGCGCCAGTTACGAACTGCGTTCCGTGACAGATGCGGCCATAGCCTCGCAGCAACAGGTGGCTGATCTGTTCTTTGCCCAGCGCCTGCTGCCCAAGGCTGTCGATGTGCGTCCGCTGTGGGACGCGCGCTTCAATCATTCGATCCCGAGAAGAGGCTGAAGACCATGGCCAGTCAGGCTGTTGCCGCCAATGCTTTCCCATTGCCGCCCCTCAGTGTCGATCTGCTCGATCGGATCACGCGATCCTTGGCGGAAACGGCGGACGATTATGATCGCAGCGCGGAATTCCCCCGTGCCAATTTCGATCTTCTGGCGAGGGAAGGGCTGATCGGCCTCACCGTGCCGCGAGAATATGGCGGGCGCGGCGCGGGCCTGTCCGATGCGTTGCGGGTGCTGGGCGCGGTGGCGAAGGGCGAGCCTTCGACGGCGCTGATCCTGTTCATGACCTATCATTATCACGCCTCGCCTGCACGGGCGCAGGGCTGGCCGCAGGCGATCTACGAAAAGCTGGCGCGCGATGCAGTTGCCGGGCGTGGCCTGATTGGCGGCTTGCGGGTCGAGCCTGAACTGGGGACGCCGGTGCGCGGCGGATTGCCCGCGACGGTCGCGCGGCGAACGGCGAGCGGCTGGGCGATCAGCGGAACGAAAATCTATTCGACCGGATCGACTGGTCTGGACTGGTTTTCGGTGTGGGCCAAGACCGATGAGGATCAACCGCGGGTCGGCAATTTCCTTATTCGGTCGGACAGTCCGGGCATCGACATCGAACCGGCCTGGGATCATCTGGGCATGCGCGCGACAGTCAGTCATGCGGTGCATTTCACCGATACGCCGGTCGACCAGGATCATGCCGTGGACATTCGCCTGCCTGAACAATGGGTGACAGGGGCGGGCGATCCCGGTCTGGCGATCTGGAACGCCTTGTCCATTTCCACCATCTATGACGGCGTTGCGCGGGCCGCGCGCGACTGGCTGCGTTCCTACCTTAACGATCGCGTGCCAAGCAATCTGGGCGCGTCGCTGGCGATCTTGCCTCGCGTGCAGGAAAGGTTCGGGGAGATCGAAACGTTGTTGCAGGTCAACCGCACGCTGATCCGCGATGCCGCCGCGCGACACGATGCGGGGACGACGCCGGGAGCGGTCGAGGTCAACAATATCAAATATGTCGCGACCGCCAATGCGATCCGCGCGGTAGAAATCGGCCTAGAACTCACCGGCAATCCCGGCATCAGCCGCAAGAACCCGCTCGAGCGCCATTATCGCGACGTGCTGTGCAGTCGCATCCATTCGCCGCAGACTGACACGATATTGATTGCGGCCGGACGGGCGGCACTGGGGAATTGATATGTCCTTGATCATCGCCAGTCAGCTGGAGCCGGATTTCAATCGCAGTCTGGGCCTGCACCCATCCCGTCCCATCCTGATCGACGTCGCGGAGGATGAGCCGTGGAGCGCGGCGAGCGAGGCGGATATCTTGCTGGTTCGGCCGTCGCCCGCCTGGCGCCGGTCGCCGGACTTGAGGCCCGCTGTCTGGCCCGGCCGTTTAAAATGGGTCTATAGCGCATCGGCGGGAGTGGATTTCTATCCCGACTGGCTGCTGGAAGCGCCGCTCGTCACCTGCGGACGCGGGGTCGCGTCGGAAGAGATCGCGGATTATGTCATCGCGGCCATCTACGCCCATGCCAAGAATTTGGCAGCGGTGACGGCACGCTCGCGGGCACAATGGGTGACTTCACCGCTGGGCCGGGTTTCGGGGACCACGATCGGGATCGTCGGTCTGGGCGCCATCGGCACGGCGGTGGCGCGGCGCGGGCTGGCGCTCGGCGCGCAGGTCATCGGCGTGCGGCGCAGCGGCGCGCAATCGGGGCTGAGCGGCGTCCACCATGTCCGCGATCTGGAAATGCTGGTCGCGGAGGCCGATCATATCGTCATCGCCGTGCCAGGAACGGGGGAAACCCGCCATCTCTTCAATGACGCGCTGTTCGAACGGATCAAGCCGGGCGCGCATATCATCAATGTGGCGCGCGGTTCGGTGATCGATCAGGAGGCACTTGTGCGAGCGCTGGACAAAGGACGGCTGGGTTTTGCGACGCTGGACGTCACAGATCCCGAACCCTTGCCGGAAGGGCATGCCCTCTACACCCATGAACAGGTCCGTTTGACGCCGCATATTTCCAGCAATTACACGCTGATCCGCCACCGGTTGCTGGAAAAGGTACAGGATGACCTGTCCCGTTTCAGCCGGGGCGAAAAGCCGAGCGACATTGTCGATGCGGCGCGGGGCTATTGACGGTTCAAAGGGTCTGAACCGTTTCCCGCGCCAGTTCGGCCAGGCGCTGCGCGGCCTTGTCCAACTTGTCCCCGGCGCGCAGGATCGCCGCGACGCGGGGTAGCTGCGGTAGTCGCTCATGCTCCAGCGCGGCGCTGTCGTCCAGGAACAGATGGGTGCGACAAGTGATGCCGAGGCCCGCGTTCACGGCCGCCTTCAGTGTCGCCAAATTGGGTGTTTCCACCGCGATCCGCCATTGCAGGCCCGCATCCTCCAGCCCTCGGATCGCCGCCTCGCGGAAACGGCAAGGTTCCTCCAGCACGGCTAGCGGAATGACATTGCGTTCGGCGAGGTCGGCACCGCCATACCAGCTCATCGGTGCCACCGTCACGGCATGGGAGTCATTGGGCGCGGCAAAGCCCAGCAAGATGTCGAGTTCCCGTCGTTCCAACAGCGTCTGTAATTCCGCCGTGCCCGCAACCCGCGCATAGATCTGCGCGTCGGGATGCAGTTCGGCAAAGCGCGACAGAAGCCCGCTCAGCAGGCTGTCCGCGAAATCCTGTACCATGCCGATCCGCGCGGGGCCGGCAAAACGCCCCGCACTGACCGCCGCGACCGCCTCGTCATGCAGCAGCAGCACGCGGCGGGCATAATCGAGAAGCACCTGCCCAGCGGAGGTCAGGTTCAGTCGCCGCCCTTCGCGGAGGAATAACGTCTGCTGAACCAGTTCCTCTAGGCGTTTGATCTGGAGGCTGAGCGCGGACTGGGTGACGAACACCTGTTCGGATGCATTCAGCATCGATCCGGTATCGACGATGGCGACAAAACTGCGCAGCAAATTGGTCGGCAGATTGACCGGCATGAAACCCCCTTCTCGAAATTATATGAACCGATCCGAGGCCGGGATCGGATCTGCCTTATCGGCCATGCTTATATATCAATCAAAATAGTAGAGATTTATTGCGGTCATGAAAAACTTGGCCAAAGCGGCCAAACTGCCGAAACCTGCCAGAAACCTCGACGGAACGGCCCCAGGCTGCGGTCAATCGCCCCTTATCAGCATCGCTCATATGTTGTCCGAATAAACTCAATTGAATTGGTAGAGAATAAATGTTGGGCTTCCTTCATCACGAATGAGGGCGAGTTTGATGGCGGTTAGCACATGGGGCAGTCAGGGCACGAGCCGAGCCGTTCCGGGCATTTTGCTGGAGCGCATCGGTGGGCGATGGGTGTCGCCGCTGCTGTTGTTGTTGCTGTGGGAATTGGGATCGCGCAGCGGCTTCATCCCGGAGCGCACTCTGGCGGCGCCATCGGCCGTGATCGGCACGCTGATGGAGATGTTGCTCTCCGGCGAGCTGCCGTCGAACCTGTTGGTCTCCTTTGCCCGCGTCGCCGCCGGTCTGCTGATCGGGGTAGGGTTGGGACTGGTGCTGGGTTTGATCGCCGGTCTTTCGCGCAGTGGGGAGATGGCTGTCGATCCGCTCATGCAGATCAAGCGCACCATTCCCGCGCTGGCGTTGACGCCGCTGTTCATCGTCTGGTTCGGGATCGGCGAAACGCCAAAGGTGGCGTTGATCGCCTTCGGCACGATCTTCCCGGTCTATCTCAACCTTTATAGTGGCATCAGGAGCGTCGACCTGCGCCTGCTCGATGCTGGGAAGAGCTTTGGTCTCAGCCGCTGGGAGCAGGTCTGGCACATCGTGCTGCCCTCGGCGCTAACCTCGCTGCTGGTGGGGCTGCGCTATGCACTCTCCGTCTCCATTCTGGTGCTGGTCGTGGCCGAGCAGATCAATGCTTCGGCCGGGCTTGGCTACCTCATCAACAATGCCCGCGATTTCATGCGGACCGACATCATCGTCGTCTGCCTCATGGTCTACGCCATTCTCGGCCTTGGCGCCGACTGGCTGGTCCGCACCATCGAAGCCCGCGCCCTTGTCTGGCGCCCCAGCATAGTGGAGCAATAAGCATGGACGCTCGCCTTGGATTTTCGGTTTCGCCGATCGCCGTCGACCTGCCGTATTCTGAACCCGTGGCCGAACCCGTGGTCAGGCTGCGTAATTTCGTCCGCCGTTTCGGGGCCAACACGATCATCGACGGCCTAGATCTCGATATTGCGCCGGGCGAGTTCATCGCTTTGCTGGGCCGCTCCGGTTCGGGCAAGACGACGCTGTTGCGGACGCTGGCCGGCCTCGACGAAGTGCGCGGGCAGGATGTGGAAGTGCCCGATTCCCGGGCCGTCGTGTTTCAGGATGCCCGGCTGCTGCCGTGGAAGCCGGTATGGAAAAACGTCTCGCTCGGGCTGAAGGGTGACAAGGTTCGTGATCGTGCCGAAGCGGCGCTGAAGGAAGTGGGTCTTGGCCATCGACTCGACGCCTGGCCGCTCACGCTGTCGGGCGGGGAAGCGCAACGCGTCGCGCTGGCCCGCGCTCTGGTGCGCGAGCCGAAGCTGCTGTTGCTGGATGAACCGTTCGCGGCGCTGGATGCGCTGACCCGCTACCGGATGCATGATCTGGTCCTCTCGCTCTGGCGCGCGCACCGACCCGCCGTGCTGATCGTCACCCATGATGTCGAGGAAGCGATTGCGCTGGCCGACCGGGTGCTGGTGCTCGACAAGGGCCGTATCGTCGCGCAGGAACATATTGCGGCGCCCCGTGGCGAGCGTTCCGGCCTATCCGGCCGTCTGCGGGAAAAGCTGCTCTCCTATCTCGGCGGTGACGATCACAGGACAGGGGTCCTGCGCTTCGGGCCGTTGGCCGAGGCGGCGGAATGACAGCGCTCGCGACATTGGAACGCCCCGTCGGGACGGCACGGTTGCGCGGGTTCGTGACCGCCTTTGCCGATCTGTTGGCGGCGACGCGCGATGAAGGCGCCATATTGGAGAGCGGCGGTGCGTTGCTGTCGCGGCTGATTGCGAGCGACGATTGGCTGCCCGAGGAATTTTCCCGCTCAAGCCCCGACCGCTACCAGCAATATCTGCTCCATTGCGACAGCCGCGAACGCTTCAGCGTCGTCAGCTTCGTCTGGGGGCCGGGCCAGTCCACGCCGATCCATGATCACACGGTCTGGGGACTGGTGGGCGTGCTGCGCGGGGCTGAAAAGGTCGAACGTTTCCGTCATCTGCCCAGCGGCGGACTGACCGCCGACGGCGAGGAATTTCTGAAAGCGGGCGAAGTCGATGCCGTATCGCCCCGGGTCGGCGACATTCATCGCGTCACCAACGGGCTGAAGGACCGGCCCTCCGTCAGCATCCATGTCTACGGCGCCAATATCGGTGCGATTGAGCGGGCGACTTACACTGCCGACGGCGCACAGCGGAGCTTCATTTCGGGTTACGCAAACAGCGTCACCCCCAACCTTTGGGATAGATCGAGGAACGCATGACTACCGACACGCTGGACCGTATAAGCGACCCTACCTTGGCCGCCACGCCGCAGGATATCCGCCGGGCGCTGCTGGTCGGGAGCGAGATCGCGCTGATCGACGTGCGCGAGGAGCACGAATTCGCGCAGGGCCACCCGCTGTTCGCCGCCCAGATTCCGCTGCGCCGGATCGATGAGGAGGCCCGCTGGCGCATTCCGCGCCTCGATACGCCGGTCGTGGTCTATGACAATGGCGAGGGTCTGGCACGCAAGGCCGCCGTCCGACTGGAGGCTTTGGGTTACACCGACGTGCGCGAACTGGAAGGTGGGCTCTCCGGCTGGCATGAGGCGGGCTATGAGTTGTTCGAGGATGTCAACAGCTACAGCAAGGCGTTCGGCGAACTGGTCGAGCATCGCCGCCACACCCCGAGCCTCCCGGCCGAGGAAGTGCAGGCGCTGATCCGCGAGAAGGCGGATATCAGGATCCTCGACGCGCGCCGCTACGACGAATATAACACGATGAGTATCCCGACGGGCACAAGCGTGCCGGGTGCCGAATTGGCCTTGCGCGCACGGACGATCGCGCCCGATCCAGACACGACGATCATCGTCAATTGCGCGGGCCGTACCCGGTCGATCATCGGCGCGCAGTCGCTGGTGAACGCGGGCGTGCCCAACAAGGTCTATGCGCTACGCAACGGCACCATCGGCTGGACGCTGGCCGGTCAGGAGCTGGAAACGGGCCAGACCCGTGCCGCGCCGGAAGTGGACGCCGCCGCAGCACAGGAAGCGCGCGCCCATGCCCGCGACGTTGCGTACCGCGCCGGCGTCAAGCAGATCGGCTGGGAGGAACTGGAGGCGCTCAAGGCTGATGCAGCCCGCACTCTCTATCTTTACGACGTCCGCCAGCCACGCGAATATGAAAGCGGCCACCTGCCCGGGTTCCGCAACGCGCAGGGCGGACAACTGGTACAGGAAACTGATCATAACGCCCCCGTGCGCGGCGCGCGCATCGTCGTGACCGATCCGACCGGCGTGCGCGCGGACATGACCGCCTCCTGGCTCGCGCAGCTGGGCTGGGAAGTCTATGTTCTCGACGTCAATTGGTCGGCCACAGCGTTGGAGCGCGGCCCCGACGGCGCGCCGAACCCGCGTGGTCCCGAGGGTCGCTACAAGCGCCCTTATGAAGGCACCGACAACAAGGCCGCCGCGATGCAGGCCTATCTGGACTGGGAGTATGGCCTCGTCGCCCAGCTGGAGCGCGACGGCACCCACGGATTTTTCGTCATCTGATCAAGGCAGGAGGACGCATCATGAGCGTCAAGTTCATCGGTTATATCGGTTTCAACAACGGTTCCGAAACCCAGGCGGCGGTACGCAGCCGGGCATTGGACATCGATTATGTCGAGGCGGCGGCGAAGGCGCAGGAGGAAGGCGGCTTCGATCGCGTCCTTATCCCCTTTGGCTCCAACAGCCCTGAAAGCCAGATCGTCGCGGCCCATGCCGCCGCGCGGACGACGCGACTTGGCTTCCTCGTCGCGCACCGCCCCGGCTTCACTCAGCCAACCCTCGCGGCGCGCCAGCTGGCGACGCTGGACCAGCTCTCGGGCGGCCGCGTCGCCGTCCACATCATCACCGGCGGCGCGGACGAGGAAATGGCGCGCGACGGCGACACGAAGACGGTCAAGGCCGAACGCTACACCCGCACCGACGAATATCTGACGGTGCTGCGCCAGGAATGGACCGCAGCCCAGCCTTTTGACCATAAGGGGAAATTCTACGACATTCGCCAGGCGTTCAGCGCGATCAAGCCGGACAATCTGCCTGTCTTCTTCGGCGGATCGTCAGCCGAGGCGGTCGAGGTCGCGGGCCGTCATGCCGATGTCTACGCGCTCTGGGGCGAGACGCTCGCCGCCGTGCAGGACACGGTACGCGCGGTCCGCAAGTCCGCTGCGCGCTTTGGCCGCAGCCCCGGCTTCTCGTTGTCGCTTCGCCCGGTCATCGCCGATACCGAGGAAGCAGCGTGGAGGCGCGCGGCCGAGATCGAGGAACAGGTGCGCGAAAACCGGATCACCGCCGGCCTTCCCATTACCGGGCATCGCCCACCCAACGCCGGGTCGCTACGCCTGCTCGAAACCGCCAGCGCCAACCGGCAGGACAAGCGCCTGTGGACCGGCGTCGCGGCGCTCACCGGCGCTGCGGGCAACAGCACGGGCCTGGTCGGCACGCCCGAGCAGGTCGCCGAAGCGATGATGGACTATTATGACATCGGCATCGATCATTTCCTGATCCGCGGGTTCGATCCGCTTGGCGATTCCATCCTTTATGGCCGCGAATTGTTGCCGCTCGTACGCGCCAGGGTGACGGAACGTGAAGCGGCCGGGTTAGCGCTGGCGGGCTGATATATGCCGAGAAAGAAGACTGTCGTCCTGTCGACGGCGTTTGTCGCGGTAGCGGGCATCGGGCTCGCCGCCGCGACTTTTTCGCGCGACGAAGACCATGTCCTTCGGGTCGCCAACCAGAAGGGGCAGGTGAAGGCGATGATGCTCGCTTCCGGCGCTCTGGAGGGTGCGCCCTATACGGTCGAATGGTCGGAGTTTCCCGCAGCCCAGCCGCTGTTGGAAGCGGTGGGCGGGGGCGCGGCGGATCTTGGTCTCGCCGCCGACGCGCCTTTCATCTTCGCCTATCAGAGCGGCAGCCCGGTGAAAGCCATCGCGGTGCAGGCGCCTGCCAACCAGGCGCCCGAAGCACTCGCGATATTGGTCAAGCCCGGTTCAGCCATTCGGAACGCGCAGGATCTTGTCGGCAAATCGGTCGCGACGACGCGGGGCTCTATCGGTCACCATCTGCTGCTTCAGGCACTGGAGCGCGCGAACATCCTCGCGGACAAGGTGCGCGTCACCTTCCTGCCGCCCGGTGATGCAAAGGCCGCCTTCGACAGTGGCGCGATTGATGCCTGGGCAACCTGGACGCCCTATACCAACGTTGCGATCAAGGAAGGCGCGCGGGCGGTCGTGGACGCCAGGGATTATGGTCTGCCGCTTTATATCGACATCGCCCATGCCGATTCCATCGGGCCCAAGCGGACACTGCTCGCGGACTTCCTGAAGCGCGAGGCGAAAGCCGTCGCCTGGGCAAGCGGACATCCTGAGGCGTTCGCACAGGTGCTGGCAAAGGAGACCGGCCTGCCGCTCGACATCGCACGCGCCAGTTTCGAGCGAAGCAACCGGATATCGCAGCCTATAGACGGCAGGATCATCGCGCATGAGCGGGCCATTACCACCCGCTTCGAGAGGGCAGGGCTAGTGCCGCGCGAAAGGAGTGTCTCGCAGGCCTTCGATACGAATTTCGCAGTAGAATAGGTTTAATATGACCAAGATAATATTCAGTTAAGTGTAAATCATCGATCAATCGCGAAATTCATTTCGAAAATAAATACATAGAAAATAGGTACCCCATGAAATCCTATGGGGGAATGGAACAATGAAGCAAATTCGAATCTTTCTTGCGTCCACAGCGCTCGCAACTGCCTCACCCGCGTTTGCACAGTCCGTCATCATGCCAGATCAAGCGGCGGAGAGCGATTCCGCCGATGCGGGCACGATCATTGTTACCGGCGTTCGCGGCGCGCCGCGCACCGTTGCGGAAAGTCCCGCGCCGATCGATGTCATAGGTGCTGACAAGCTCCAGACGACAGGCTCGGCGGAATTTGGCGAGGCATTGTCCAAGCTGCTTCCATCGCTGAATTTCGGTTCTACCAATGCCGGCGTGTTCTCGATCGGTCGCCCCGTCACCAATCGGGGTCTTTCACCCGGCTACACCCTGGTGCTGGTCGACGGCAAGCGTCGGCACAACGGTGCGTTCCTCAACAACAGTCCAACCGATACATCTGGTGTCAATCCGGTGGATCTGGATTTCATCCCCACCAGTGCCATCGACCGAATTGAGGTCTTGAAGGATTCCGCCGCCGCGCAATATGGAACGGACGCCATTGCCGGGGTCATCAACATCCAGCTGGCGAAGAAAGAGGGGCTGAGCGGCGATTTCACCTACGGAACGCTCTATGGCGCCAACGGAAGTCCCGACAGCTGGAAGGGTTCCATCCGCTATGGCACCAAGATCGGCAATGCGGGCGGTTTCCTGACGATCAGTGGCGATATCCGCAAGCGCGGCGGTGCATGGTGGAACCTGCCAGCGACCGATACGAACCTCTATGGCTTGCCTGCCGACCGCACTATCGATCAGGTGATAGCGACCAGCGGCCTCGCCCGCGCCCAGGTGGAAGCGAACATTGCCGCGGCCAACGCCCGCAATGCCCAGTGGAGCCGCGACGGCGCGCATAATGGCGACCCGCAGATTAAGGCGTTCAACCTCAGCTACAATGCTGAACTGCCGGTGACTGACCACGTCACCCTCTACAGCTTCGGCACCTATGGCGAGCGCGACGCCCAGATCGGCAATAATTTCCGCCGGCCCAACGGCACCGCGAACTTCACGGCCCTGTTCCCGGACGGCTATTACCCGCTCAACAATATTGCCGAAAACGATTTTCAGTTCGTCGGCGGCCTGCGCGGGACGCTGATTGGCTGGGATTATGACGTTTCATCGTCGTTCGGCCGCAACTACAGCCATCAATTTTCCAAATTGTCGATCCGCCCCTCACTCGGCCCGACCGGCCCAACACAGTGGTCCAACCTTGCCAATTTCGAGTTCCGGCAGTGGACGCACAATATCGACCTGCATCGCAGCGTCGACATCGGTCTCGCCAAGCCTCTCGAAATCTCGATTGGCGGCGAATATCGCCTCGACCGTTTTCGCACCTTCGCCGGCGATCCGCTCGCCTATCAGCCGGCGACATACAGCTTCAAGCCGGGTGACCAGCAATATAATTGGAATGTCGGCCGCGCCGCCTCGCCCGTGGTGCAGGGCGCGATCGTGCTGTCGCCGGCGGACGAGGCCGATATCGGCCGCAAAGTTTATGCCGGCTATGTCGACCTTGGCCTCTATCCCACAGACGCCTGGTATGTCGGCGCCGCGGTCCGGGCCGAACATTATAGCGATGGTTCCGGCAGTCCGGTAGGCCTCAAGCTCAACAGCCGTTTCGAAGTGACGCCCACGCTGGCGATCCGGGGCACGGTCGGCACCGGCTTCCGCGCGCCATCGCTGACGCAGATCGGCTATGCGCAGACCGATGGCCGAACCTCGTTGTTCTTCAACGCCGCGACCGGCCAGACCGAGCTGCGCCCCACCGTCGCCAAACTGGTGACGGCGGACTCGACGATTGGCCAGCTGCTGGGAGCCAAGCCGCTCAGGGCGGAAAAGAGCTGGAACGCGGGCCTCGGCTTCGTCTTCACGCCTACCACGGCGCTCTCGATCACGCTCGATGGCTATTATATCCGCATCAAGGACCGGATCGAGCGCACAGGCCGCCTGTTCGGCCCGGGCATCAGCGCGATTCTCGCGGCCAACGGCCTGGCCGACATCGAGCAGGCGGAATATTTCATCAATGCCGCTGATGCCGAGACGAAAGGCTTCGACCTGGTGGCCGACTATAGCCGCACCCTCGGCGATTTCGGCAAGATTGGCGCGACGCTGGCGTTCAACTATTCCAGGACGAAGGTGACAGACGTCGTCGCCACTCCTTCGCAGCTCTTCGCCGCAAACGGCGCGTCGCTGCTGGGCGCGGGATCCGTCTTCTTCGGCGGCGACAAGATTGGCGAGCTGGAAGTGCTCCAGCCACACACAAAGTTGGTTAGCACATTGAACTGGTCGAAGGGCATTTTCGGTCTCAGCGTCACTGCGACCCGCTACGGCAAATATACGCAACGCACGGCGGCCGGGGATGACCGCCATTTTGGCGCGAAGATCATCACCGACGCCAGCGTCAGCGCGAAGGTTACCGACTTCGCGACACTTTCTGTCGGCGCGACCAATCTGTTCGACGTGCGGCCCGAAACAAACGGGCCGGGCAGTCCTCAAACGGGACAGGGCTATTATGGCCCATCCCCCTTCAACCCTGCTGGTGGCTATTATTATGGACGGATCGCTCTTGCCTTCTGATCGGCGCAGCTTCCTGGCGGGTGCGGCCGCCCTGGCCCTGGCCGCCTGCGGCGGGGGCGGAAGGGGTGGTCGCCCGAAGCTGGTGCTGGGCGATCAGGTCCATCTGCTCCAGTCGAAGGCGGAGGCAGCGCACGCTCTCGGCAACCTCGCCTATGACATAGAATGGGCCAATTTCGTGGGCGCCGCCCCCTTGCTGGAGGCACTTAACGCCGGGGCGGTCGACACCGCGCCTGCGGGCGACCTGCCGGTGGTGCTGGCGGCGGCGGCGAAGGTGCCGCTCAAGGTGATCGCGGGATCGGTCTCTTCCACCCGCGACATCGGCATCATCGTGCCGCCGAGCTCGAGGATCCGGTCGGTCGAGGGGCTCATTGGCCATCGCGTCATCGTGTCCAGCGCCCGCGGGAGCATCTCCCACTATCTCCTGCTCGAAGCACTCAAGGAAGCGAACGTCGACCGGCGCAAGGTCGACATCGGCTTCATGCTGCCCAACGACGCCGCCGCCGCCTTCGCCGCCGGACGGATCGAGGCCTGGGCGACCTTCGGCACCTATCAGATCGCGGCCGAGCAGCACGGTGCGCGGGTTTTGCGCGATGGGCAGGGGATCAGCACCGGCCTGACCCTGATTGCCGCCTCGCAGGCTGCCCTGGACGATCCCGCCAAGCGCGCCGCGCTCAAGGACATGATCGCCCGCTTCCGCACGGCGAGCCTCTGGGCGCAGGCACATCCCGCCGACTATGCCGCCGTCTTTGCCAGGGCGACCGGTGTCGATCCCAAGCTGGCGCAGCTGATCGTCGATCGGCAGAACCCGGTGCTGGTCGCGCCCGACGCCACCGTCATCGCCCCACTCCAGCGTGTCGTCGACCGTTTCCATGCCGATGGCGAACTGCCCGCCCAAGTCGATGTGGCGTCGATCGTCGATCCCGGCATCTTCCCGGTATGAGCGCCACCGCGCAATCCTTCAGAAATCCTCATTGGGCGGCCGTGTGCCGCTTACCTAGATTGGCCCGCAAAGGAGCATCGCCATGGCCACTGTTCTGAAAGACGACCGTTTCCTCCATGTGGGCATCAGCGAAGCCGAATGGAAGGTTCGCGTTGATCTCGCCGCCTTTTACCGGCTTTCCGCGCTCTATGGATGGGACGATTTCATCTATACTCATATCTCCGCGCGAGTGCCGGGGCCCGAGCATCATTTCCTTATCAACCCGTTCGGCCTGATGTTCGACGAGATTACCGCGTCCAGCCTGGTGAAGGTCGACCTCGACGGCAACGTCATCGGGGAAAACGACTATGGTATCAACTATGCCGGCTATGTGATCCACTCGGCGATCCACGGCGCGCGCGACGATGCCCATTACATCGCCCATTTTCACAGCGCGGACGGCATGGCGGTTTCCGCCCACGCGGAAGGGCTGTTACCTCTCAATCAACGTGCGCTGGCGCTCATTCCGCGCCTGTCCTACCATGATTATGAGGGTGTGGCGCTAAACCTGGACGAGCGCGAACGGCTGGTCGCCGATCTTGGCGACACGAAGGTCATGCTGCTGCGGAACCACGGTACGCTGGCGCTGGGATCCTCGCCCGGCGAGGCGTTCAGTGGCATCTATCATCTGGAGGAAGCCTGCAAGGCGCAGGTTCGCACACTGGCGGCAGGCCGCGACAACGTGCTGATCGCGCCCGAAGCTGCACAGGAGGAGGTACGGCGTCAGATCGGTCGCGAGCGCAAGCCGGTCGAGGGAGCGAAATCCCATCACGACCTCGTCTGGGAAGCGGCCTTGCGCAAGGCAGAGCGGCAGTCCCCCGGTTTCGATGCATAAAGACGCGATCATGACAAAACGCCAACTTAAACTCGGCCTCGTCCCTACCGGTGTCGGCGGCCCGGGCGACAGCAATCGCTGGCTGGACACCGATATCCCGCTCGACGCGAGCGTCAGCATCGACTGGTATGTGGACATCGTGCGGCAGGCGGAGCAAGCCAAGTTCGATCTGGTCTTCATCGTCGATAGCCAGTTCATCACACCCCATTCGCCGCCCCACTATCTCAATCGGTTGGAACCGCTCACCCTGCTGTCGGCGCTGGCGGCAGTGACGAGTCGGATCGGTCTGGTCGGAACGCTGACCACGTCCTACAACGATCCATTCAACCTTGCCCGGCGCTTCGCCTCGCTCGATCTGATCAGCAAGGGGCGGGCTGGCTGGAACGTCGTCACCAGCGGCGATGCGGGCACGGCGGGCAATTTCAGCCTGCCCGAACATTTCGACTATGACACCCGCTACCGCCGTGCCGTCGAATTTCTGGATGTCACGCGCGGCCTCTGGTCGTCATGGGAGGAGGGCGCACTCGTCCGCGATCGTGCGACGGGCCAGTTCCTGGACGCCGACAAGCTCCATCGCCTCGACCATCGCGGTGAATTTTTCCAGGTGGCGGGGCCGCTCAATATCCAGCGCTCACCGCAGGGGGAACCGGTGATCTTCCAGGCTGGCGACAGTGATCAGGGGCGCGACCTTGGCGCATCCATCGCCGATGCCATCTTCACCCACGCCGCCACGATCGAGCAGGGGCAGGCCTTCTACGCCGACCTCAAGGGCCGTGCGGCGCGGCTGGGCCGCGATCCCGACGAGATCGTCGTCCTGCCGGGATTTTCCATCACAGTGGGCGACACTGATGCCGAAGCGCGGGATATCGAGCGCCATTATCGGGAACAGGATCAGAGCTTCGAACAGGCGCTGGCGGAGTTCGGCCGTCCCTTTGGCTGGCATGATTTCCGCCGGTATGACCCGGATGCGCCCTTCCCGGTGGAAGCGCTGGAACATGCGAAAAGCAGCTTCTATACGCAGGCGAAGAAGGTGACTGATCTCGCCCTCGCGGAAGGGCTGACGTTGCGCCAGACGGTGGAGCGTGCCAGGGCCTGGCGCGGCGGTCCCTTCGTGGGATCAGCCGAAACGGTCGCCAATGAAATCCAGCGCTGGTTCGAGAGCCGGGCGCTGGACGGCCTCAACGTCCATCTCGGCCATCCTGCCCAGTTCACCCGCTTTATCCGGGAAGTCGTGCCGGTCCTGCGGGATCGCGGCCTTTTCCGTCGGGAATATGAGGCGGATACGCTGCGCGGGAATCTGGGCCTTTCGATCCCGGGTAACCGCCATGAACAACGTGATCGCCGGCGGAATGCGGCATAACCACGGGATCTATGAACATTCTTCGTGAACCGTCCGGCAACTCTCATTGGTGATGGTCGCTGGCTCCCGTCAGAAAGGTGGCAGGACCGCAAGGAGATCATCATGGCAACCATCATCACCGAAACGCTGAAAGCGCGTTACGCCGCATTGCAGGCGGAACGCGCGCGTAGCTGGACCGCGATCCAGCTGGAAGCCAATGCCCGCCAGCGTGCCCTGTTGCGTGACCGCTTCGACCCGGCGGCGGTCGCGCAGCCTGATGACGTGCTGCCGCCTGTCTCCTTCACGGAGGTCGATGGCGAGACGCTGACGCTGGATGGGCTGACGGCCGATGGGCCGGCGCTGTTCATCTTCTTCCGCTTTGCCGGCTGTCCAACCTGCAACATTGCCTTGCCATATTATGCGGAAGCGCTGTTCCCGGCACTCAAGGAGCGCGGCATCCCGCTCGTGGCGCTCAGCCCGCAGCCGGTCCCTCTGCTGCGCGATATCAAGCTGCGCCATGATCTGCCCTTTGCCGTGGCGAGCGATGCCGACAACCGATTTGCAAGCCTGTTGGGCATCAGCTTCCAGCCCGATGAGCGTCCTTCGCCGCCGCCTGCCGGATGGATAGGCGAAGTGACCGGGACGGACAGTTGGGAACTGCCCCAGCCCGCAATATTGTTCGTGGAGCCAGGCCGGGTGGTCCGCTGGTTACAGGTCAGCCCGGACTGGCTCGATCGGCCGGAAGCTGCCGATATCCTGACGGAAGTCAACAGCCATCGCGGCTAAGGTGGTGGAGGGCGAGGCCTTCTCATAGGCTTATTTAGCCTGCTGAACGAACACGGTTCGGACGCATGATTTTCAAGGGCAGGGATCGGGTAGTTCCCGATGGACGGCCTCGATCGCCGTGACTGCTTCCGGGGGCAGTGTGACCCGCACACTGCCGATATCGGCTTTGAGCTGCGCCAGCGATGTCGCGCCGATGATCGTCGAGGTCACGAACGGCCGGCTGTTCACATAGGCGAGGGCCAACTGGGCCGGGTCCAGCCCATGGGCGTGGGCGATCGCGACATAGCGCGCCGAAGCCGGTGCCTGTCCCGGTAGATCGTAACGCACGAACTGCCGGCTTACATCACGACGCGACCCCTTGGGAATCTGCCCGCCGAGATATTTGCCGGTGAGATTGCCGCCAGCCAATGGCGAATAGGCGAGCAGTCCCACATCTTCGCGCAGCGCGAATTCGGACAACCCCTGTTCGAACGTGCGGTTGAGCAGGTTATAAGCATTCTGGATCGAAGCGACCCGGGGATATTCCTTTTCCCGCGACAGCCGCAGATATTCGGACAGGCCCCATGGCGTTTCGTTGGACACGCCAAAATGCCGGATCTTCCCCGCCCGCACCAGATCGGCGAGGGCGCCCAGCGTCTCCTCGATCGGCACGGTATGTGGGCCATCGTTCAGGCGGGCAAGCCCGCGAGCGCCGAAGGACGGGACGGAACGATCCGGCCAGTGCACCTGATAGAGATCGATATAGTCGGTCCGCAGCCGACGCAGGCTGTCCTCTACCGCCTGTTCGATGTTGCGACGGTCGAGCCGGTTGTTGCCACCGCGAAACTCGCGCACGGGGTCACGCGAAGGCCCCGCGACCTTGGTCGCAAGGATGATCCCGTCACGCCCGCCGCGTCGGGCAATCCAGTTGCCGATATAGGTTTCGGTCAGGAACTGCGTCTCGTGAGCGACTGGCATCACCGGGTAGCCTTCGGCCGTGTCGATGAAATTGATGCCCTCGCCAAAGCCATGATCGAGCTGCTCATGGGCTTCCGCTTCGCTATTCTGCGATCCCCAGGTCATGGTTCCCAGGCAGATCAGGCTGACCTTGATCCCCGTACGTCCCAGTGAGCGATATTCCATGCCGGTCCCCTTGCAGAAGTCATCCTGCAGTCCTGCATAGCGACAGACTGGACGCCGAAAAGGGGATGTCCCGTCATTCAAGATATTTCATGATGCGTTGAGCGATCATCAACGTGTTTTCACCGCCACAGCTTCGATCTCCACCAGAAAGCCGGGATTGGCGAGCACGGCGACCTGAACGGTGGAACGCGCGACTTTGTTGGGCTGGGCTGCGGTGCTGAAAAACTGCGCATAGCCTTCCGAAAAGCCCTTGAAGTCCTGCCTGCCGCCAAGATTGGGATCACCGACCAGAAATACGGTCAGCTTGACCACGTCCTTCAGGCCATAGCCCTGCGCCGCGAGCAACCCTTCGATCTTGCGGAAAATACCGATCGTCTGCGTGCGGGTGTCGCCATAGGCGGCGAGCGTGGCTGGATCGACGGCGGCGTCCGTCACCGGTGGTACCTGACGGCTCAGATAGAGCGTCTCCGTCCCCGTCGGCACGGTGACGCCGGTCAGGTGTGATGGGGAGCGATATTTCCCGGCACCGGCGCATCGACCGCCCGCACTCAGCGCCCTTATCGATGAACCGGGCGATCAGCCAAGGGCAGGCCGGTCGATCTTGGGCGCCTGTCGCCTGCGCGAAACGACGATCCTCAATGTTTCGCGAGCGCGTCGCGGATCGATCCTGCCGCCTGGCCGTTGCCGCCGAGGCCATCAAAATAGATTGCGTGCAGCACGACACAACCGGTGAGATGCAATTCCTCACGTTTGAGGCCGCCATAGACCACCGGCGGCAAATCGGGATCAGCCATGGCGGCGACGAGGCGCGTCTCGATCATGTTCAGCGTCTTGACCGAGCCGACATAATATTCTCCCAATGGGATTTGATCAGCCGTTCCGACAGGCCATCGAGCTTTGCCGGATTGAATTTGAGCGGCACTGGCTGATGCGCGCCGGCAAAGACCGGAGCCGTCGCGGTCTTCGGCGATTATGCCGGCTATCGAATGAACAGGACATAGGCTGCGCCCAGCGCAGCGCAGGCGCCCAGCACTGGCAGCACGCCCACCTTGAAGCGGAACACCGCGATCAGCGCGCCGATCGAGAGCAGTAGCGCGGGCAGGTTGACGGAATAGAGTAGCGGCAGGTCGAACGCGCCGATCCTGCGCACTTCCCGGAACAGCGTATGAATGGCGAACCAGACTGCGAGGTTCAGGATCACACCGACCACCGCTGCCGTGATCGCGGTCAGCGCGGCGGAGAGCGCCTTGTTGCCGCGCAGCCGCTCGATGAAGGGCGCGCCCGCGAAAATCCAAAGGAAGCAGGGTACGAACGTGACCCAGGTGGTGAGGATCGCGCCCAGCGTCGCCGCCACCAGCGGGCTCAGCATGCCTGAATCCCGGAACGCGGCCAGGAAACCGACGAACTGCGTCACCATGATCAGCGGCCCCGGCGTCGTTTCCGCCATGCCCAACCCATCGAGCATTTCACCCGGCTGGAGCCAGCCGAACGTCCCCACCGCCTCCTGCGCGACATAGGCCAGCACCGCATAGGCGCCGCCGAAGGTGACAACGGCCATCTGGCTGAAGAAGCTGGCGATCTGGGTGAAGACATTATCCGGTCCCAAGGCCAGGAACAGAGCCAGCACCGGCGCCAGCCACAGCAGAAGAAATACCAGCGAAATGCGGATCGACCAGCCGAGATGCGGCCGGGCATGCTCAGGCAGCTCCTCGCCCAGCGCGGTATCGCGGTCATGGATCACATCGCCACGGGCCGAACCGTGACCACCACCGCCCTTGAACTGGGGAAGACCGCTTCGCCCGCCAATATAGCCGCCAATCCCCGCCGCGAGCACGATCAGCGGGAAGGGCGCACCCAGAAAGAAGATTGCGACAAAGGCGGCGGCAGCGATGCCCCGCATGACGTTATTCCTGAGCGCGCGCGAGCCGACCCGGACCACCGCCTGCACCACGACGGCCAACACCGCGGCCTTCAGGCCGAAGAACAGCCCCTCGATCAGCGACACATGGCCGAATAACACATAGATGTAGCTAAGGCCCAATATGGCGAGGAAGCCCGGCAGCACGAACAGGCATCCGGCGATCAGCCCGCCCCTGGTCTTGTGCAGCAGCCAGCCGATATAAATGGCGAGTTGCTGCGCCTCCGGGCCGGGCAGCAGCATGCAGTAATTGAGCGCGTGGAGGAAACGCTCTTCCCCGATCCAGCGCTTCTCCTCGACCAGCAGGCGGTGCATCACCGCGATCTGGCCTGCCGGACCGCCGAAGCTCAAGGCCGCGATCCGCGCCCAGACGCGGGCGGCTTCGCCCAGGGATATGACATGGCCGGATTGCGGAAGCTCCGCCCCCTCGGGCGCCGTGGAAAGCGTGGCTGTCATTTGTCGCCCTTCCGGTTGCTGAAATAGGCGTGGAATTGGTTGAGCGCCTCGCCCGCAAAGGCGATGCGCTGGTGATCGTCGTCGGTGGAGGCGCAGACGCCCGACAGCATCGCGCCAAGGCCGGACGTTTCCGGGCGTCCGAACTTCCCGTCGCCAATGTCGAGGTCGTGGATGATCTCCCCGATCGCCTCCAGCCCCGGATCGTCAGTCAGGCCCGCGCGCAGCAACAGGGTTTCGAAGCTGCACCGATCGCCCTCATGGGTAAATTCGGCGTCCGCCATGTCGAAGCGCAACTCGTCCGGGCCGGGCACATGGCTGCGCGCGTCGACGAATTTGAAGCGCGCCTGAGGGTCGATGAAGCGGCGGATCAGCCAGGCGCAGGCGATGCGATCGACATGCACGCCGCTGCGCGTAACCCAGATCTTGCCCTTCAGGTCCAGCGCCTCCATTTCCCTGACGGGTTCGGCTCGGCTGACATCGGGATGCTGGTAACGCAACCGGTCCAGCTGGGCGAGCGCGGCATCGGCTTGCTGTCGTCCATGGGCGCCGAAAAAGTCGAGCCGTTCGACCTCCTCCAATCGCTTTTGCAGCTTGCCAATGTCGCTGCCGCTGGCCGGGCCGGTTTCGATGAGTCGGCGGGCCGCATCGGCGATTTCCGCATAATCGGCGTCGCGCGCGGCATCGAACAGGGCGCGCACGTCGCCATCCGTCTGCCCCGCAATCAGCCGTGCTTCGATCATGATCGCTTCGCCGCCGCCCTGACTGATCTCCGCCAGAAGATCGCGGAAAGCCGCTTCGCTCTCGGTACCTGGTGGCAGGACATGCACTGCATTTTTAAGCGGCACCGCACCGATGGCCTGAAGCCTGCGCCAGATCTTCACCCGCAAATAGGGCGGCTTGGCCGGCAATTGATGCAGCAAGGCCAGCCAGGGCGGAGAATCTGTTTCCTCATTCATGATGCATATGTATCATGAAACTGGATTCGGAGAACAGGAATATCTTATGAGCAATCCAAAAAGATGAGGTGGCCGGTTTGTCTCAGCCTGCCCTCACTCGGCTTGATCGTCGCGGTTCCGGCCATGGCGGCGGAAGAGGAGGATGGCTTCAAGCTGAGCGGCAGCGTCCGGCTGCGCTATGAGGCCATTGACGGGCAGGCCCGTGCAGGCTTCAACAGCAGCGACACGCTGACCAATATCCGCACGCAGATCCTGGGCGAATATCGCACCGGCGAAGTCCGTTTCGGCGTCGAATTGTTCGATAGCCGCGCCTATGGCGCCGACGCCGGCACGCCGCTCTCCACCAATGAGGTCAATGCACTGGAACCGGTGCAGGCCTATGTTGCGGCGGATTTCAAGGACGCTCTCGGTCGGGGAACGAAATTGTCGCTGACGGCCGGGCGGATGACGCTGAACCTGGGCTCCCGGCGGCTGGTCGCGGCGGATGATTATCGCAACACCACCAGCGGCTACACCGGTATCAAGGCGGATTTTGTGGGTGGGGGAGAGGTGAAGGCGACCTTCATTTATACGCTGCCGCAAATAAGGCTGCCCGATGATCCGCGGGCCTTGCGCGACAATAAGGTGGGGCTCGACCGCGAGAATTTCGATCTTGTGCTGTGGGGCGGATTGCTGTCGAAGGGGCATGCCGTAGGATCCGCCAGGGCGGAAATCAGCTATTTCCATCTGGGGGAGCGCGACTCCCCCGGTCGTCTGACGCGCGACCGCTCGCTCCACACGTTTGGCGGGCGACTGATCGCGGAACCACGGGCCGGCAAGCTCGATTATGAGGTCGAGGCACTCTACCAAGTCGGACATGTCAGCGCATCGCTTGCCCCCACCGCAGCGCGATTGCCGGTCAGCGCCGGCTTCGTCCACGCCGATATGGGCTATAGTTTCACCGGGCCATGGAAGCCACGCCTGTCCGTCGAACTGGATTGGGCAAGCGGCGACAAGGCAGGGGGACGCTATGGTCGTTTCGACACGCTGTTCGGGATGCGCCGGGCGGACCTCGCGCCCGCCGGTCTTTACAATGCGGTCGCGCGCACCAACATCGTGACGCCCGGCGTTCGGCTGGAGATAATCCCAAGCAAGCGACTGGATATGTTCGCGGTCTATCGCGCGATGTGGCTCGCGGCGAGCGAGGATAGTTTCTCGTCGACTGGTGTGCGCGATGCATCAGGACAGTCGGGCAGTTTTGCCGGGCATCAAATCGAGGCACGCTTGCGCTATTGGCTGATCCCCTCGCGCCTCCGTTTAGAATATGATGGCTTGCTGCTCGCCAAGGGACGGTTCCTGCGCGATGCACCTAATGCCCCGCCAGAGCAGTGGACGCGCTACCATTCGTTCAATCTGACGGCGAGCTTCTGACGCGAATGGGCCTGCTGTGGCTTTGTCGTTGTCCTATGGGGATTAGAGGCGCGCTGATGGACGCGCGACAGTGGCGGAACTGCGAGTGTTGGGATGCGCCGGTCCTGCTTCGGGCAGCGGAACTGTCATGACGCTTCCGCGCTTTTCTCATTGGGAATGATTTGTCCTCGCTGACGCTGTTGCGGTCGATGGGAACGCCGCGAACGACAAGTCGTTTCGACAGACATGCAGGAGAAACATTCGAGCCTCCCCCTACGGCCTGGACCGTCGCGATCATGCGCGCAGATCCGCAAGGCGGACGGGACGAGCGCCACCTGAACTTTGGACTAGGTTTCCCGCGCAAAACGCGGATCGACAGCGACGGGAGGTTGCGCCATGGCGGAGGAAGAAGACACCGTTCATTATGAGGGCACCGAAGGCGGATGGGGGTCGGTGCGGGGCATGGCGGAGGTCGCCTGGCGCGAAAAGCCCACGCCCGCCGTTCTCAACACGCTGCGGCGTCAGAATAAGGTCAAGGGGTTCATGTGCGTATCCTGCGCCTGGACCAAGCCCGCCCATCCGCATGCCGCCGAATTCTGCGAGAATGGCGCGAAGGCGACATTCTGGGAACTGACCGGCCGCCGTTGCACGCCAGAGGTGTTGGCCAGGCACAGCATCAGCGAACTCAGAACATGGAAGGACCATGATCTTGAACAGCTTGGCCGCCTCACCCATCCGATGCGGTACGACCGCGCCAGCGACACCTATCTGCCCTGCGGCTGGGACGAAGCCTTCGCGGCCATAGGGCGTGAACTGAGCGCGATCGATCCCCGTTCGGCCGTCTTCTACGCCTCCGGGCGGGCCAGTCTGGAGGCGAGCTATCTCTATGCGCTTTTTGCGCGGGCCTATGGGCATAACAACCTGCCCGACAGTTCGAACATGTGCCATGAAACCACGTCGGTGGCACTCAAGAAGCTGATCGGCTCGCCGGTCGGAACCTGCGTCCTCGCCGATTTCGACCTGTGCGACGCGATCTTCTTTTTCGGACAGAATACCGGCTCCAACAGCCCGCGCTTGCTCCATCCCTTGCAGGAAGCGGTCAAGCGCGGCGTGAAGATCGTGACCTTCAACCCTATAAGGGAAAAAGGGCTGGAGATTTTCAAGAACCCGCAAAGCCCGACCGAGATGCTGACGCCCGCCGCGACGCCGATCTCGACCCTGTATCTTCAGGTGAAGGCGGGCGGCGACATTGCCGCGATCACCGGCCTTATCAAGCATGTGCTCGCAGCCGAGGAGAAGAAGTGGCGCGAGGAAAAGCTCCATGTTCTCGACATCGATTTCATCGAGCAGCACACCGCCGGTTTCGAGGAAATGAAGGCGCATGTCGAGGCGACGGGCTGGGAGGAGATAGAACGCGAAAGCGGCCTCACGCGCGCGGACCTCGGGCAAGCCGCGCAAATCTATGTCGAGGCGCACCGTTCCATCGCCATGTACGGCATGGGCATTACCCAGCATGTGCACGGCTTCGACAATCTCGCGGCACTGACCAACCTCTGGCTGCTCAAGGGCAATGTCGGGCGCGACGGCACGGGCATATCGCCGGTGCGCGGCCATTCCAACGTGCAGGGGCAGCGCACGGTCGGGATTTCGGAAAAGCCCGAGCTGGTTCCGCTCGACAGGATCGCCAGGCAGTTCGGCTTCGATCCGCCACGAGAGGAAGGGCTGAATACCGTCAAGGCCTGCGAAAAGATCCTGTCGGGGGAGGTGAAGGCATTCATCGGCCTGGGCGGCAATTTCGTGCGCGCCATACCGGAGCGCGAGAAGATGGAGGCCGCATGGACGAACATGCGGCTGACCGTCCAGATCGCGACCAAGCTCAACCGCAGCCACCTCATCAATGGCGAGGTCGCCTATCTGCTGCCCTGCCTGGGCCGATCCGAGGAGGACATGCAGGAAACGGGCCCGCAGGCGGTGACGATGGAAGATTCACTGTCCTGCATCCACGGCTCGCTGGGCCGGAACAAGCCGGCCTCCGAACATCTGCTGTCGGAGGTTGCCATCGTCGCGGGGCTGGCCAAGGCGACATTGGCGCCCAACCCCAAACTGCAATGGGATGCCTGGACCGGCGACTATGCGAAGATTCGGGACCTGATCGAGGAAAGCTATCCGGAACAGTTCCATCATTTCAACGAACGGGTCTTCACGCCGGGCGGCTTCTATCGCGGCAATTCCGCCCGCGAACGCATCTGGAAGACGGAGAGCGGCAAGGCGCGGTTCACCGTTCCCAAATCCATGACGTCCGTGGGTTTCCAGCCTGCCGCGGGCCGTTACCGGCTGGTCACGCTGCGCTCCAACGATCAGTTCAACACCACCATCTACGGCTATTCCGACCGGATGCGCGGGATCGAGGGGACGCGGGACGTGCTGCTGATGAACCCGGACGACATCGCCGCCGAAGGGCTGGCGGAGGGCCAGGCCGTCAGCCTCGTCGGCGATGCGGGCGACGGCGTTCATCGGCAGGTCGACGGCCTTGCGGTCACGTCCTTCCTCATCCCTCGCGGCTGCCTCGGCGCTTATTATCCCGAGATGAACCCGCTCATCCCGCTCTGGTACCATGATGAGGAGTCAAAGACCCCTGCGGCCAAGGGCGTGCCGGTCCGCATCCTGCGCTGACATGCGAGCGCGCCAATCCATGCTGATCGTCCTTGCGCTGGCCGGGTGCAGCCAGGAAGCGCGCCGCCTCGTCCCCGGCCCGCCGCAGACGGCGCCCAACGGGAATGCCGATCCGCGCATTCCCGCTTATCAGGAGAATCTCTATCAAATCTCGCAGGGAGGCCGTTACTTCGCATGGTATGGCTGCTCGGCCTGCCATGGCGAAGATGCGGCGGGGCCGGCGAACCTTGCCGACGGCGACTGGCGTCATGGTGGCGGCTTCGCCAATGTCTTCGCCGTCATCGGGGAGCGCCATGCAGGGCAGGATTATGCGGCGCGCACCCCGGTGGAACAGCGTTGGCAACTGACCGCCTATGTCCGCGACCTTTCCCGCCATCATGCCGAAAAGCGTCGCCGCATCATGCTGGATCAGAAAGCCGAACCGCAGGGGTCCGCATGGCTTGGTCCGCAATGAAGCGTCGCATTGCCTTGGTCCCCGGCGCGGTGCCGGCCGCATTGACCGGCGCCTGCGCGGGCATCCAGTCGCCGCTCGCGCCCGCCAGCGATCAGGCCTTCGCGCTGCATGACCTGCTGATCCTGATGACGGCCGTCTGCGGCCTCATCTATCTTCTCGTCATCGCGGGTCTCGTCTGGAGCGTCCTGCGGGCGCGGCAACATGCGAAACGCGCGGCGGCCGCGCCCGTCGACGATAGCGCCCTCGACCGGAGCCTGATCGCGAGCGCCGTCATCATCGTCACCGGGCTGACCGTCCTCATCTTCGGGAGTTTCCTGGCAGACCGCGCCCTGCTCGCGGCCAGAGCCGAAAAGGCGATGATGGTGCGCGTCACCGGGCATCAATGGTGGTGGCGGATCGAATATCGCAATCCCGCGACGGGCCGCTGGGTGGAGACCGCCAATGAACTCCATCTGCCGCTGGGCCGCACGACGCGGGTGGAGCTTGCGTCGAACGACGTGATCCACAGCTTCTGGGTGCCCAACGTCTCCGGCAAGATCGACATGATCCCCGGACGGCGCAACATGCTGGACCTGACGCCTCGCCGCAGCGGCTGGTTCCGGGGCGCCTGCGCCGAATTTTGCGGCGCGCAGCACGCGCATATGGCGCTGGACGTCAGGGTCGACGATCCCGTCGCTTTCGACGCATGGCTCGCGGGGCAGGCTGAAGCGGCGCGCAAGGCCCAAGGCCCCGGCGAAGCGCTGTTCGGGCTTCATTGCGGCTCCTGCCACGCGGTTCGCGGCACGCCCGCCAATGGCCGCGCCGGACCTGACCTCACCCATTTCGCCGCCCGCCGCTCGATTGCCGCAGGCACGCTGCCCATGACGCGGGGCGCGCTGCAAGGCTGGATCGCGCAGCCGCAGGCGTTGAAGCCGGGGACGGCGATGCCCGCCGTGCCGCTGCGCCCTGCAGAGGCGGATGCGGTGGCCTCTTATCTGGCGGCGCTCAGATGATCCCCGATCGCGCCCATCTCGACCGGCTGGACCGAAGCTGGCGCGACCCGCCCGGTTTTTGGGGGTTCCTGACGACCGTCGATCATAAGCGGATCGCGGCGCGCTACATCGTCACCGCGCTGTTCCTCATGTTTCTTGCCGGGATGCTGGCGCTGGACATGCGCTGGCAGCTTTCGGTGCCCGAAAACACGCGGATGGGACCGCAGCTTTATAATGAGAGCTTTTCGCTGCACGGCTCCACCATGCTCTTCCTCGTCTCTGTCCCGTTGATGGAGGCGATGGCGTTCTGGCTGGTGCCGCTGATGCTCGGCGCGCGCAACATGGCCTTTCCCCGGCTCGGCGCGTTCAGCTTCTGGCTTTATTTCGGCGGCGTGCTCTGCCTCTGGATCGCGCATGCGGCCGACATCACGCCCGATCTGGGCTGGTTCGAATATCCACCGCTTTCCGGCCCCGCCTACAGCCCCGGGCATCGCGCCGACATCTGGGCGCAGATGATCACCTTCACGGAGGTCGCGGCGCTGGCTGCATCGGTCAATGTCGCGGCGACCATCCTGAAGATGCGCCCGCCCGGCATGACGCTGGCCCGCATGCCGGTCTTTCTCTGGGCGATGCTGATCGCGTCCATCATGACGATCCTGTCCATGCCCGCCGTCATGCTGGTAACGTCGATGCTGATCGCCGACCGGCTCGTCTCCACGCATTTCTTCTCGCCTGCCGGGGGGGGAGACGCGCTCCTTTTCCAGCATCTCTTCTGGTTCTTCGGGCATCCGGAGGTCTACATCATCTTCGTGCCGGCGACCGGCTTCGTCTCCTCCATCGTCGAGACCTTTTCCCGCCGCAAACTGTTCGGCCATTCGGCCATCGTCCTGTCGATGATGTCCATCGGCGCGCTGGCCTTCGGCCTGTGGGTCCATCATATGTTCGCGGTGGGCCTGCCGCGGCTCGGCAATGATTTCTACACCGCCGCCAGCATGGCGATCGCGCTGCCCGCCGGGCTCCAGATCTTCTGCTGGATCGCGACTGTCTGGAGCGGCCGATTGCGGCTCGCGACGCCGATGCTCTGGGTGCTCGGCTTCGTCGCGACTTTCGTCATCGGCGGGCTTTCAGGCGTGATGACGGCGTCCGCCGCGCTAGACCTGCAACTGACGGACACTTATTTCGTCGTCGCGCACCTGCATTATGTGCTGATCGGCGGCGCGATGTTTCCGCTCTTCGGCGCCTTCGCCTATTGGTATCCCAAGGCCACCGGCAGGCTGATGTCCGAACGCTGGGGCAGTATAGCCTTCATCGGCATCGTCGGCGGCTTCAATCTGGGTTTCATGCCGATGCATTTCCTCGGCCTGATGGGCATGCCCCGGCGCGTTTACACCTATCCGCCCGGCATGGGATGGGAAACGCTCAACCAGATCGCGACCCTCGGCAGCGCCGTGGCGATCCTGGGCGGCCTTGTCTTCGTCGCCAATGCGCTTTGGAGCTACCGGCACGGCCAGCCGGCAGGCTCCGATCCATGGGGCGGATCGACGCTCGAATGGGCCAGCCCCTCGCCGCCGCCCGCCTTCAACATCGCCTATACCCCCGTCGTCCGCAGCCTGACGCCGATGTGGGACGAGGGGCCCGGCCTGCCCGCCATGGACGGTCTCGGGCTCGACCGGCGCGAGGTGCTCATCACCTCCGTGACCGCAGCCGTCCCGCTCTATCGGCAGAAAAGCGCGGGGCCATCCATATGGCCGCTCGCCTCTTCACTCGCCGTCTCCGCCATGTTCATCGGCAGCATCTTTACTCCCTGGGCCATCGCCATTGGCGCGGCGCCGATCGCGGCGACGCTCACCGGCTGGTTCTGGCCGGATCGCCCCCGCGCCGGTTCGGACGCGCCGAGTGCAGGCGCATGACCGCGATGCGCGAATTCGAACTGGTCGGCGACCTGTCCCGCCTGCCCGACAGCGAGACCGGCGCGCGCCATCTCGTCTGGTGGGGCAATGTGGGATTCATGGTGATCGAAGGCACGGCCTTCGCGCTCGCGGCCATGGCCTATCTCTACATCATGACGCAGGCGCCCGCCTGGCCGCCGAAGGGCGACGCAATGCCCGGCCTCCTGTGGAGCAGCATCTTCACCGGCGGGCTGTTGCTGAGCGCGCTTCCCAACCTGTGGGTGCTGCATTGCGCGAAGACGAAGAACCTCGCCGGGGTACGCTGGGGCGCCCTTGCCATGACGGTGATCGCACTGCTGCTCTTCGTGCCCCGCGCCTTCGAATTCGTTCATCTCGGCGTCCCCTGGCACAGAGACAGCTATGGTTCGCTGATCTGGATGCTGCTCATCCTCCACACCACCCATGTCGTGACCGACTGGTTCGATACGGCGGTGCTGGGCGTGTGGCTCTTCACGCATGAGGTGGGGGACGACCAGTTCGCCGATGTGGAGGATAATGCGAACTACTGGTCCTTCGTCATACTCTGCTGGATACCGATCTACGTCCTTATCTACTGGCTGCCGAGGGCTGCATGATCAGTCCTCGCCTCAGCATTCGCTCGCGGGCCTGGATCGCCATCCTCCTGCCGCTGCTGAGCTGGTTCGCGTTTCAGCAGGGACTTTCCGCCCTGCTGCATGCCGCCTGCGGGCGATGGATGGCGGGCATTTTTTGGGGCTTGGCGAGCCTTGCCCTCTGCGCTCTGGCGGCGCGCATGGCATGGCCGTTGCGCGCATCCCGTGGCCTGCTCGTCCATCGCTGGCTGGCGGCGATCGCGCTGGCGGTTACCGCGATCTTCGCGCTTGCCATCGCTTTCCAGATCTTAGCCCTGCTGCTGGTGCCGCCATGCGTCGGCTGAGCCACTCCCTCCTCGCCACGGCAACGCTCTGCCTCGCCGCGCCCGTCATGGCGCATGACAGGGGCGCGGCGCATGGCGAGGGTCCGGGCTGGACGCTCGACCCCTGGATTGTCGCGCCGCTGCTCCTTGCCCTGGGGCTGTTCGCCATCGGCCTTCGCCATTTGCACGGCCGATCCGCGCAGGGCGCGCATCGCCTGACCGTGCGGGCGCGGCTGTTCGGCGGCGGCTGGCTGATCCTTGCGGCCGCCCTCATCTCCCCCTTGCATGAAGCGGGCGAGCGGTCCTTTGCCGCGCATATGTTCGAGCATGAACTGATCATGCTGGCGGCGGCGCCGCTTCTCGTCTTGTCCGAACCGCTGGCGGTCATGCTATGGGCGTTCCCTTCCGGCAGCCGCCGGACCATCGGCGCGCTGACCCGCTCGCCCCCCGTCCGGACGATCTGGTGGTTCTTCGCAAATCCTGTCACGGCGACGCTGCTTCAGGCCGTCGCGCTCTGGCTGTGGCACGCGCCCGCCCTGTTCGACCTCGCGCTGGCAAGCGAAGGCTGGCATGCCGCGCAGCATCTTTCCTTTCTGGCGAGCGCCCTGATCTTCTGGACCGCGATGCTGGGGCGCCGAACCGCGCCGCCCGTCGCCGCCTTGTGCCTGGTTGCCACCTCCATCGTGTCGGGCGCGCTGGGCGCGCTGATGGCCTTCGCGACCAGCCCCTGGTATGCGGGCTATGCGCGGCTGGGCATGGCGCCGTTCGGCCTGACGCCCGCGCAGGACCAGCAGATAGCGGGCCTCATCATGTGGGTTCCCGGCGGCCTCGTCCATGCCGTCGCCGCGCTGCTCGTCATGGGACGGTTGTTGAGGCCCTCCCATGCCTGAGCGCCATCCCTCCAGCCTCATCTGGCTCGCCGGGCTCGTGCTGCTGGCGATAGGGACGGCGCTGATCGGCGGGTTCGTGCTCCATACCGAAAATCTGGCGAGGCTGCGAGTGCAGGCGAATGAAAGCAGCCGGGGCGACTGGAGGCGCGGCGAGGCCCTTATCTATCGATATGCCTGTGGGAGCTGCCATGTCATTCCCGGCATACACGGCGCCGTCGGAAGGAACGGGCCTGAGCTGACGGGTGTGGGTCAACGCCCGGTTCTCGCCGGTTCGCTTTCCAACGACCCCGAAACCATGGTGCGCTGGCTCATGCATCCGCAGGCGTTCCGTCCCGGCAGCGGCATGCCAGAGCAGGGGCTGGACGAGCGGCACGCCCGGGACATCGCCGCCTATCTCTATGCGCAGGATTGAGCGCCGCCCTCAGCCATAGACGATCACGCCTCCATTGGGATGGAGGACCTGACCGGACATGTAGCTCGCATCCCGGCATTATTGACGAGGATGTCGATCTTGCCGAACGCCTTCAGCGTCTCCGCCGCGATCCGCTCCCCTGTCTCCCTCTCGCCTATGTCGCCGCTGATGGTGATGGCCCTGCGGCCCTTCGCCTCGACGATCCGCCTGGTCTCGGCGGCGCCGTCGTCCTCGCACGGATAGACGAGGGCGATGTCCGCGCCTTCCCGCGCATAGAGCGCCGCGACTGCCCGCCCCGGAACAAGTTCCTCGATAACCTATGATAAGGATGCAAATTGTCGGGAAACTCATTGGCCTCCCGGCTGTTCATGGCCTGCAGGCGGCGACGGTCCGCCATGACCGACAGCAGCAGCACAGGGAACCGGGATGGCAAAGACACCCTCACTCGGCGCGAAGACGCGCGCGCCGTCGAAACAGACGATCCCGCCATCCAGGATCGAGGACAGGCCGGTTTTCGAGGGGTGGCGCGACCAGCCAGGGCGTGCCGGTCGCCGACGACCAGAACTGCCTGAAGCAGGGTGCGCGCGGTCCGGCCCTGCTCGAAGATTTTCACTTCCGCGAGAAAATCTTCCACTTCGATCGCAAAGCTTCACTGGCCGGAAGCTGGGGCATGGCGCTCGCGAAAAAGGGCGACGCCAAGGCTTTCATCGCCGCCCTTACGCCCCTGCGCTTCTGGGCGCGAGAGCCGCTCGTCGATCAGGACGCCTTGCCCGCCTGAGGCCCAACTGCGGAGACATGCCATGCCCAAATTGAAAGACGATGCGCCGATCACGACGTCCAAACGCGGCGGCAAGGTCGACGCCGCCACGGCGGAACTGGTCGAAGCCAGGGGCGACAGCCTCGTTGGCCGATCGGTGACGATCAACCGCCCATCTGCGGAGCTGTTCGCCTACTGGCGCGATTTCGCCAATCTGCCCAGCTTCATGGAAAATGTCGTCAGGGTGGAGAGGCTCGATGACCGGCGCAGCCATTGGGTGGTGAAGGCCCCCGCCGGAAAGACGGTGGAATGGGACGCCGCCATCACCGAGGAACGCGAGGGCGAGACGATTGCATGGGCATCCGAAGAGGGCGCCGATGTTCCCAATAGCGGCAGGGTCGATTTTCGCCATGCCGGGGCTCGGGGCACGGTGGTCAGCGTCGCCATTCTCTACGATCCCCCGGCGGGCCTCATCGGCAAGGTGGTCGCCAAGCTGTTCCAGCGAGAGCCTGCCATCCAGGCGCGGCGCGACCTCAGGCGCTTCAAGCAACTCATGGAAACCGGCGAGATCGCGACCGCCGCCCGGACGCGGCGCGATCTGGAAGAGGAGAAGAACTGATGCGCGCAAGTGATTTTGACGAAGGGGCGCGCTGATGCGCGCGCTGGCATGGCACGGCAAGCATGACGTGCGCGTCGACACCGTCGACGATCCCGAAATCCTCAACCCCCGCGACGCCATCATCCAGATCAGCTCGACCGCCATCTGCGGATCGGACCTGCATCTCTATGACGGCTATATACCGACGATGCAGGCGGGCGACATATTGGGCCATGAATTCATGGGCGAGGTCGTCGAGACGGGGCCCCAATCAACGCTCCGAAAGGGGCAGCGCGTGGTCGTGCCGTTCACCATCGCCTGCGGTAGCTGCTATCATTGCGGCAAGCAGCAGTTCGCCGCGTGCGACAACGGCAATCCCGCCGACAATCAGGACATTGCGCAGACGCTTTACGGCCATCCCATGTCGGGCCTCTTCGGCTATAGCCACATGACCGGCGGCTATGCCGGGGGGCAGGCCGAATATGTCCGCGTGCCCTTTTCCGATGTCGGCCCCATCGTCATCCCGGACGGCATGGAGGACGACAAGGTGCTGTTCCTCTCCGACATATTGCCCACCGGCTGGCAGGCGGCGGAAAATGCGCAGATCGAGCCGGGCGACACCGTCGCCGTCTGGGGATGCGGGCCGGTCGGCCTTTTTTCCGTCCAGTCGGCCTTCCTGATGGGCGCCGAACGCGTCATCGCCATCGATCATTTCCCGCATCGGCTCGATCTGGCGCGCAGGTTCGGGGCGGAGACGATCAATTACAAGGAAACGAAGACCTATGAAGCGCTGATGGAGATGACCGGCGGAATCGGCCCCGACGCCTGCATCGACGCGGTAGGGCTGGAGGCGCATGGCTTTTTCGTCGACAATGTGATCGACCAGATCAAGGCATCCACCTTCCTGGGCACTGACCGCACCCATTCAATCCGGCAAGCGATCATTGCCTGCCGCAAGGGCGGGCGGGTTTCCATGCCCGCCGTCTATGGCGGCTTCGTCGACAAGTTTCCCCTCGGCGCCTTCATGGAGAAGGGACTGACGCTGAAGACCGGCCAGACCAACGTCCAGCGTTACCTCCCCGCCCTGCTCAACGCCATCGTCGAGGGTAAGATCGACACCACCTTCCTGATCAGCCACCGCTTGCCCCTGGAACAGGCGCCGGACGGATACAGGATGTTCCACGACCATCAGAATGAAGTGACAAAGGTGGTGCTGAAGCCGGGGCTGGACCGCGTGGCCGCCTGACTCATGTCAAGGAGAGACGGAATGAAGGGATATTATCTGGCGGCGTTCGCGGCATGCATGCTCAGCGGCTGCAACAAGCATGACGGGGCGGCTGGCAACGCGGCCAATGCGGCTCCGATGAACAACGCTGCGACGGCTACGGCCGTCGTGCCCGCAGCGGCGCCGACCGATGCGGCGAGCTACCTTGCCAAGGCGGGCGCGGGCGATCTGTTCGAGATCGAATCCTCCCGCGCCATATTGGCGAAGTCTCCGGGCAAGGCCGTAGCCGATTTCGCCGATATGATGGTCAAGGCGCACAGCCAGTCGACCGCGAAACTGAAGGCGGCTGCGAAGAGCGCTGGACTGACCGACGCGCCGCCCGCGCTCGACGCCGACCAGAAGACGAAGCTGGACAGCATCAAGGCGGCTGACGGATCTGCGGCGGTCACCGCCTATCTGGCCGCGCAGCGCGACGCGCATGCGGCGGCCCTCGCCTTGCATCAGGGCTATGCCGCGAGCGGAGACATGCCCGCGCTCAAGGCAGCGGCGCAGGAGATCGTTCCGGTCGTGCAGCATCATATCGACATGCTCGGCAAACTTCCGGGCGCGTGAGGAGAGAGGGAATGGCAGAGAAATTCGCGGTCATCACCGGCGCCTCGACCGGCATCGGCTTCGAACTGGCCCATATCGCCGCCGAGGAAGGATATGACCTGCTGATCGTCGCTGACGAGCCGCTGATAGAGGCGGCCGCCTCCGATCTGCGGTCCAAGGGCGTGGACGTCCGCTCCGTCGAGGCGGACCTCTCCACGCTGGAGGGCGTCGACCGGCTGCTGGAGGCGGCGAACGGTCGCAGGATCGACGTGCTTTGCGCCAATGCGGGGACGGGCACCGGCGGGCCGTTTCTGGATCAGGATGTCGCCGTCTGGCGGCATGCCGTCGACACCAACGTCACGGGCACGCTCTATCTGCTGCAAACGGCCCTTCGCGAAATGGTGCGGCGGAATGACGGCAGGATCCTCGTCACCGGATCGATCGCGGGCTATATCCCGGGCGCTTTCAACGCCGTTTATAACGGCACCAAGGCAATGATCGACAATGTCACCGAGGCGATCCGCAACGAGATCAAGGATGCCAAGGGGGTCACGCTCACCACCCTGATGCCGGGCGCAACGGACACTGAATTTTTCGCGCGCGCCGACATGCTGGACACCGATATCGGCCAGGACCCCAGCAAGGCCGATCCGGCCAAGGTGGCCCGCGACGGCTGGGATGCGATGATGGCGGGCAAGGGCCATATCGTGTCGGGGTGGAAGAACAAGGCGCAGGTCGCCGCCGCCGGGGTCGTGCCGCAATCCATGCTCGCGGAGCAGCATCGCAAGATGGCCGAGCCGGGCAGCGGGAACGATACATAAGCGAATGAGGCGATAATGACGGACAAGAAGCAGGAAAATCGGGATGAAATGCCTCGCGGGCCGCTCGGCGATGCCCGGCCGGACGCTGCCAGGGACGATAATCGGACGGGAGGCGGTCAGCCGCAGGAAAAGGTGGAGGACCGTCCCGTCGTCGGGACTGTCGAGCCCGAGGATTATCCCGCAGCGGATCGCGCGCAATCGGCGCCCGCTCCCGATAAAAAGCCGGATTGACCGGTCGTGCCTCGCCCAGATCGGGAATGGATGACAGCGGGCCGCATCCGGCGTTCTAACCCGGTTACGCGAGGCGCATTCTCTCGGCGCTCTTCACGATGGCTATGCGGCTTCCCGTATGGTGGGGGAGATGATCCATGCCGCTCAAGGCCCTTGCCCTGAATTGCACGCTCAAGGCGGATGCCGCCGAGAAAAGCTCGACCGGCGCGATGACCGCAGTGCTCAAAAAGGCCTTTGCGGATCATCGGGAGATGAACCGAGCATCGCCGCCCACGTCCGAATCGAGAAGCGGTTGCAGTTCGAATGCGTTCTCTCTCGCCGGTTGGACGAGAATGACGCCGAGCCTGTCGCCCAGGCCGGATCATCGCAATCCGCCAGCCTGCGTTCATGCGTGATCGCCTTGGGAATCCTGAATGTCGATCCGCGCTGTGATCATCCTCAGTAATCGGCGGGCACGCGCACATCGATTGTGCAATGAACGCCGTCCGCCTTAAGAGTATAGCTGGTGCGAGCGGCAAGCTGATAGGGCAGGGCGCGCTCGATCAATTCGCGGCCGTAGCCACCGCCCTTCGGATCGGCGCCCGGCTGTGGCATTCCGGACACACCCCGCTCATTCCAGTCGACAAACAGCCGCCGCTCTCCCGACGTCGGCTCGCGCACGTCCCAGGAAACGATAAGGCGACCGGCAGGCTGGGACAGCGCGCCATATTTCACCGCATTGGTCGCCAGTTCATGCAAAGCGAGGGCAAGCGTCTGCACTGTTGCCGACCGCAGGGAAATGCCGGAAGGCCCGTCGAGCGTCACCTGTTCATGTTTATTCCCTTCATGCAGATCGACATGGGCGGACAGTTCTTCCCGCAACAACATGTCGAATGTGACGCGTTGCCCGGTTTCGCGGCGTGAAAGCAGCCCCTGCACACGCGCAAGCGCATCGAAGCGGTCGCTGATGCATTCGGCGAAATGCTCAAGCGAACGGCTTTCCTTCATGGTGCGCGACGTGATCGATTGCACGATTCCCATCAGGTTGCGCGTGCGATGCTGCAATTCGCCCACCAGCACCTGCTGCTGCGCCTGCAACTGGACGATGTCGTCCACGTCGGTCGATGTCCCCAGCCATTCGAGCATCGGACTCTCGCCGGATCGCACAGGCATGGCGCGGGTACGAAAATGGCGGTAGCGCTTCTCCTCGGCATGGAAAATCCGCGCTTCTATCTCCAGGCTGCCCGTCTGTTGCGCCCGCGTCCAGGCGGCGCCAGCCGGTTCCCGGTCGTCAGGATGAAGCATGTCGAGCCAGCCCAGGGCGTGGCTCGCTTCCTCGCTTTGCCCGGTAAAGGCGGTCCATTGCGGGCTGGACCAGGTCCATTGGCCGCTGTCCACGGCGCGCCAGACCAGCTGCGGCATGCCCTCTATCAGGGTGCGGAAGCGCAGTTCGCTCTGTTTCAGCGCATCCATGGCCACGCGCTGGTCATGCATGTCCGTCGCGGCGGCGAACCAGGCCAGAATGGCACCGCCCTGATCGCGCATCGGTTCCGCCCGGATGAGGAACCAGCGATGATGCCCGTCGGCATTGCGGATGCGCTGCTCCTGCTGGAACGGCGTCCCTTCCAGCATCGCCTCGGCCCAGGCGGCCTGCGCGACGGCGCGATCCAGCGGATGCAGCGCATCGGTCCACGCCTGCCCCATCAGCTCATCGCCATCGCGCCCGGTATATTCATGCCAGCGCTGGTTGAACCAATTGGCCTGTCCGCTCGCGTCGCTCCGCCATAGCAGGTCGGGGACAAGGTCGGCGATCGTCCGCAGCGACCCCTCCGTCGAGCGAAGGGCGCTGTTGATATCGCGAATTTCGCGGGTGCGCTCCTCCACGCGGGCGTCCAGTTCCAGATTGGCGTGGTGAAGGCTAGTGTTGGCGACTTCCAGTTCCTCGGACAGGACCTGCAATTCCTCGAAGGCGACGCGCAATTCTTCTTCGGCCTGGCCCTGCTCCTCGATCCGCCTGGAGGGTGCGGGCGCGGGGGGAGGGGACGGGGAGGAGGGCTGGCTCGATCGGAACGATTGCAGATCGCGCGACAATTGGGCGACGCGGCGCGCCAGCCGGTCGCGATCCTCCATCAGATGCGCATTTTCCTCCAGCGCGGATTCCAGCGATGTGCGCAATTGCTCGATTTCATCGAGATGACTGCCGCCTGCCGCCCCGGATGCTTCTGCTTTCTCGGCCATGATTTTCCCTGTTGCCAAGGGAGGTAACGCACGACCGCGAAAATGGCTCTAATTAAGTCAAATTCCGTTGCACCTTTTTCTCCTTCCGCTTCGTTCCCAGAAAGGAGAAGGCGTAATGCAGATGAGGGACATTATCGTGATCGGCGCATCGGCCGGGGGCGTCGATGCCCTGCGGCGGCTTTGCGCCGAATTGCCCGCGGACCTGCCCGCGTCGGTCTTCGTCGCGCAGCATCTCTCGCCCTCGGCGCGCAGCGTCCTTCCTCAATTGCTCGACCGGGTGGGGCCGCTCCATGCGCTTTGCCCGATGGACGGGCAGGCCATCGAGCCGGGCCATATCTATGTCTCCGCGCCGGATCTCCATATGCTGCTGCGCCCCGGCAGGATAATCATGCGGCGCGGCCCTTATGAAAACCGCACGCGTCCTGCGGTGAACGCCTTATTCCGGTCGGCGGCGATTCATTACGGCGCAAGGACGATGGGCATCGTGCTCACCGGCCTGTTGGATGATGGCACAGAGGGATTGATCGCGATCAAGGCGGGGGGCGGGCTGTCCATCGTCCAGGACCCGGAGGATGCGGAATGGCCGTCCATGCCGCGCAACGCGCTCAAGCGGGACCATGTCGATCATGCCGTCCGGCTGGATGATCTGCCCGGTCTGCTGGCCCGGCTAGTGCGCGAGGAGGCGACCCCTACCATACCTTTGCCCGAAGAATATCTGATCGAAGACCGCATCGCTGCACAGGAGTTTGCCGTGGCCGAACCCCAGATCGTAACGCCGGGCAGGCCCAGCCACATGTCCTGTCCGGACTGTGGCGGCGTGCTGAACCATATCGAAAGCGACAGCGAAATCCGTTTCCGCTGTCAAGTGGGCCATGCCTTCACGCCTTTGGGACTGGCGGAGGCGCAGAGCGACGAGCTGGAACGGGCGCTGGCGGTCGCGGTGCGGACGCACCGGGATCGTATCCGTCTGTTCGATCAGATGCAGGACAGCGCCCGGAAACGCGGTCTGGACCATGCGGTAAGGCGCTGGACGGAGGCTTCGCGGGAAAGCGAGCATATGATCGAAGTGCTGGAAGACGCGATGACCAGCCTGCGCAAGACGTCGAACGAGGGGGAGGGCTGACGCCGCTGCCCGACCGCCCGTAATGGCGGAGCAGCGTGGCCATTTCCGCGAGGGAACAGAGATGGTCCACGGCGACGCAGGCGGCGGCCCTTCGTGGCATGGAAGGCGCGGTTGCCTCCGCCGGGTCCTGCACGATGGCTATGCCGCCCTTGTCCTTGATCGCGACCAGCCCCGCCGATCCATCGCTCAACTGGCCGGTCAGGACGATCCCCACGACCTGCTGCCCGAACGCTGCCGCCGCGGAGCGGAAGAGGGGGTCTATTGCGGGCCTGCTGAAATTCTCCTTCGGACCCCGCAGCAGCCTGATGCGGTCGCCCTCCACGACCATGTGCAGGTCAGGCGGGGCGACATAGATATGCCCTGCCCGTATCTCCTCCCCATCGCCTGGCTGGCCGGCGGGCAGGGAACCCGCATGGTTCAACAGGTCTGCAAGCCGGCTGATGCCCGCGCCGACATGCAGCACGATCAGCACCGCCGCCTTCATGTCTGCGGGAAGCAGCGCTGCCAGCCGCATGAGCGCATCCACCCCTCCGGCGGACGCTCCGATGACGACGATGTTGCGGCAGGTCATGCATGGACCTTTCCATCAACCTTCCTGTTCGGGCGCGCCGGGATGCTGGCGGCCATCGTACACCATCGCGACCAGGATCGGCGAAGTCTCTTGGGCGAAATATTGCATGCGCAATTCCGCAGGGAAAGGGCGTCCTTCCCCGTCGCGCAGCCTCGCGTCGATGAGCAGTTCCGACTGCGCGCCACTGCGCAGCGGGGCGATGACCGCTTGCAGATCGTCAGCCGCAATGTCCAGAAGCACGTCGGGCAGCGTCATTTGCGAAAGCTGATGTGCGTCCAGCCCCAATTTCCGCTGGGCGCCGTCATTCACCAGGAGGAAGCGCAGGCTCGCGGGGTCCAGAAAATAGATCTGGCTGACGGACGCGCTCAGAATCCGGCCGAGATAGCGGGTATATTCCTCGCTGCTGCGCTCCTCTGTTATGTCCTGGAACACGATCACCAGACCGTGATTGCCGCCATCTTCGTCCAGCAAGCCCGTGATTCGGACGCGGCAGATGATGCGTCGGCCGCGCCTGTCCACCCCCTCCAGCTGGCGTTCATTCTGGTCTTCCGCGCCCGATTGCACCGCGATCATGCTGTCGCGCAACTGTTGGACGGGCAGGCCGATGTCCAGCTTGTCGAAGCTGGTTCCGATCACTTCCTCGGCGCGCAGGCCCCAGCTATTCTCGCTCCAACGGTTCCAGCTCTGTATGCAATGGCGCGTGTCGAGCACCACAATGCCCGCATTCATCGACCGCAGCACGGATTCCAGGTGCAGCCGGTATCCCGCCGCCTGCTCGGCCTGGATACGCAACTCCTCATTGACGGACTCCATCTCCTCATTGGAGGAGCGGGCCTCCTCGTTCAGGGTCTCCAGTTCCTCATTGGTGGATTGAAGCTCTTCGTTGGTCGTCTCCAGTTCCTCATTGGTGGACTGAAGCTCCTCATTGGTGGTTTCCAACTCCTCGTTCGCCGACTGGAGTTCCTCGATGGACTGCTCCAGATTTTCCTGCGCCGCCTCCAGTTCGCGATGCAGTGTGTGGATGCCGGTATGGTCGTGAAAGGCCAGCAATATGGCGTGGACGCTTCCGTCGGCGCGCTGGAGCGGGCGGATGTCGATGGTAAGCCGCATTACCTCGCTCTGGTTCAGGCGATATTCCTGATCCTCCAGCCTCAGGCCCCGGCGGTTGCGGAAGGCCTCGTCGATCGGCCCCCTCAATTCGATCGGCCGGTAGGAAATGGGCAGGTCCTGGAAGGGGCGGCCCAGATCGGCTTCCCCGACCCCCAGCAAATGTCGCGCAGGCTGGTTGGCGAGCGCCACCGCGCCCGCATCGTCGATAACCAACAGCGCGGTTCCCGCTTCGTTGATGATCGCTTCCAGCAGGTGCACGTCCGGCAGGGGCATGTCCAGCCGGGTCGGGCGGTTGGCGGTGAAGCTGCCGTTCAGAGGCCGCCGCCATTCCTGCGGCACTTTGGCGAAGATGCGGTGCTTCATGTCGACGGGGCGGAACAGGGATGATCGGGCGAGTTGCGTTTCCGCCTTGCCCAGGAACAGGAAGCCGTCCGGATTGAGCGCATAATGCAGACGGGGCAGGACGACTGACTGGGTTTCGGCCTCCAGATAGATCAGCAGGTTGCGGCAGGCGAGCAGGTCGATGCGGGAGATCGGCGCGTCATGGACGACATTGTGGCGCCCGAATATGACGCATTTGCGCAGTTCCCGTTCGAACACATAATGATTGTTGGTCCGTTCGAAATATTTTTCCAGCAGCGGGGCGGGAACACTGTCCACCTCTCGCGGAGAATAGGTGGCGACGCGGGCGATCTTGAGCGCTTCCTCGTCAAGGTCTGTCGCATATATCTTCACGCGGCGGCTGAAATCCGCCATGCCCAGCGCCTCGGCCAGCAGCATGGCGATGGAATAAGGCTCCTCCCCGCTCGCGCACCCGACGCTCCAGACTCGAATCGGGCGGTCTTCATCGATGCTCTCCAATATGTCCGGGATCACCTGGTCACGGATCACATTCCATGCATCCTCGTCGCGGAAGAAGGAGGTGACGTTGATCAGGACGGTGTTGAGCAGTTCCTCATATTCGCTCGGCTGCGCTTCCAGATAAGCGCGATAGGACATGAAATCCTCCGCATTCACCGCTTCCATGCGCAAGGTGATGCGGCGGCGCAGGCTGGTACGCTTATAGCCCCGGAAATCCAGGCCACGGCTTTCCTGAATATGATGCAGCAGGGCTTCGAACTCAGGATCGGGGGCGGCTCTTTCGACCATTTATATCTTTCGGCTCCGGTTTGGGTTGCTCCTTGCTATGCCCGAATGTGTCCGCCGTCCATGCAAGTCGGGCCGTGCGGCGCCGAAATGAGCAGGAGTGCCCGTCCGCTTGATCCCGGTTAGTCTGTTTTTCCGGAACGCTTGTCCGGCTCTCGAATTCTAGTCACGATGCGAAGGAAGGTTTTTGTCGTGGCAACACAGCTTGATTATCGTGAATCGCAATTTCTGCAGCAGCCTTTTCAGGAGGAGTTGAGTCACTGGAATCGTCGACGGCTTTCCCCTGGATTTCCGGAGGAGATGACGGGAGAAAGGTTCGATCTGGATCGGCGGATGCTGCGGCTCGAACATGGCTTCATCAATGAGCTTCGTGCGGAAATCAAGCAGGAAGCCGCGCAGGCGCCGGTGGACGCGACCGGATTTCTGCAATGGTTCGAGGATCTGAAGCAATCGGGGCCCGGGCAGAATGATCCTCTGTTCCCTTGGCTCGCGGATCAGGCGGACCGAGATGACATCCGATGGTTCCTTTCCCAGGAGGCGGCGGGCGAGGCAGGTTTCGACGATCTGGTAGCCTTCACCCAGGTAAAGCTGCCGCCACGCGCAAAACTTGAGCTTGCGCGCAATTATTGGGACGAAATGGGTCGCGGCAATCCCAAGGGGATGCACGGACCGATGCTGGGCCAGCTGGTGGATGTACTCGGTCTTGACGTGCATATCGAAGGCACTTTGTGGGAAAGCCTGGCCCTGGCCAATGCGATGACCGCGATGGCGACATCCCGTTGCTACGCCTGGCATAGCGTGGGCGCACTCGGCGTCATCGAACTGACCGCGCCCGGCCGTTCCGCCCATACTGCACGAGCCCTTCGCCGGATTGGCCTGAGTGGAAGCGAAAGACGTTATTTCGACCTTCACG